>Ga0265292_1000095_pt1 | contig 187897 bp, 193 predicted proteins | sample Munlanlewell296A_FD_189080 | JGI IMG/M metagenome (GOLD analysis project Ga0265292, IMG submission 189080) | Leachate microbial communities from a municipal landfill in Southern Ontario, Canada - Leachate well 296A | ecosystem: Engineered > Solid waste > Landfill > Unclassified | place... | reverse complement strand
CAAACTCAATACACTATGAAAAAATAGGCGATATGCAAGAAGCAATAGAAGACTTTTTAGATAATCATTTTTTTAAGCTTAACTTGTCCCATTACTTATGTCCCTAACTAATCAATAATAAAATTTATAAAGATTGCCTTATTAATACAGTTATGAATAGCATCACAATTCCTCGAGAACAATATGAAGAAATGAAAGAAGAAATCTCTATGTTAAGAAATACCCGAATCTATAAACGACTTCTTGAATTCGAACAAAATATTTTACAAAACAAAAAATATACGCGTAAAGACCTAGGATTTTAATTTTTTCTTAATTCTGCTTATAGATGTGCTCTGCGTCTCTTGACTATGCTTCATTTCAAATTCCAGAATGTATAATTCATTTGTATGAATATTATGCTTATAATACAATCGTAATGGTGGGCGCATATTTTTGAGTTCGTACAGAAATAGTTGCGTATCAAGTAATTTTCCCGCATAGGGACCAATTAATTCTAGCTTATTGAACATTTTCGTGAGTAGACCCTTTGTCATCTGATTCTTTCCTGCCTTCTTTAGTTGTTTTATAGTAAATCGCTTTAATTTTCGGATAACAAAAAACGTTTTGCGTTTTAGGTTTTCGGGAATCTTTGATTTCCTAAATATCTAAAAGCGATTTACTATCTAGCAAATAACATCACAGTGTCCGAATATTAATGTTATTTGCTATAGTATGACTTCATCAAAAATAAGGGTATATCGTTGTTCCATGTTATCTCGATTACAATGTCACATAGCCTTGAAAAGGGTAATATATCTTTTAGACATTTATTATTTAAATACTTATGGGTAAAAAAGCCGACAATCAGGATCAATTATCGCAATAATTTTCCCCAGAACCCATCCAAGCCAAAAGGTTTATAAATAAGCAATTCCCGTAATGTACTATTGGATAGTCGGTGCTCTCTTAGATACAGAGAGTTAAAAGAGGTAGTGATGGCTGACAAGAAAAAAAAGAGTCCTCTTGAAGAGGCAGGAAAAGACTTTGATTGGGAGGAAGAACAGGCTGAAGAAACCAATGCAGTATTTACACCCACCAATTATCCTGTACCGGATAAACGATTACGACTCATTTATGAAGCATTCTCCCTTTCCATGGAAGAAACCTATTTCTGGATCTTAAACCAACTCCAATACGATCTTTCATTTCCCCGAGTAGAAAAAATTACTGATATTTTCTCCGCATCTGAAAATAGTTCATTTTTTGGTCAGGCATCACAACGCCTGAGTATCCAGCAGGATAAAATCCAGACATTTCTTGCGACAACAGGAAAAATGGTCAAGGATCTCTTTGCACTAGTGCGTGAACTCAGAATTATTGATGAACGACTTGAAGCGCATAATGCCTGGAAACAAAAGAACAAAGCTGCAGATGTTACGCTGAAAGAAATCTTTATCAATTTCGTCGAGAATCAGGGCGGACAGATGAAAACATCATCAGTGTATGGTCTTGCACAATCACTCGGATATACCACACTCCCGGATTTTTTCTTCAGTACAAAAGCATATAACAAGGACGAAGTTGATTCTGTAGTTGATGCGTTAGCCACTAATGACCGACTCAAAAATGTGCTCCGCAGAAAACTTTTCGAATTCACCGTTTGGGCTGATCAAATAGAAAAAGAACTGAGAAATAGGCGAAAGTTTAACCTTCACTATCTCCGGCAGCATTGGGCAATTATTAAAATGTATATGGGCTGGCTCAAACCCTATTTACGTAATGTAAAACGCCTCAGCATGAATGAAAAACAGATTTTAAGTCCAGAAATTGTTTCTGCATTCGAAACTGCAGCACTCGAAATAGAACTACTTGCGTATGATCATACAACATTTCCCGCAAAGTGTGTCCTTGTCACATTCAAATACTTTGTGAAGCCCTCATTAAGTTATCAACAGCCGGAAAGTTATCAGCGTGGAGCAATCCATGTCGGTAAAGTAGATATTGTCATGCGTAGCTATGGATGGGATGAAGAAGAGATCAACACCTATAAAAAATATCGTGAAAAAGAAGAACTCGAACTTCTCGGCGTCATCGATGCATCACTCAAAGCAGCGATGGATGCGCTTTCTGAAGATCTCGAAAAATATCTTGCAGAGGCAGGTGAGGAAGAATTCAAAAAGATGAAGGAAGAAAAAGAGAAGGACACACGAACACTACTACAAAAATGGCTCAAGATGGAATCTGCAGATAAGGGTTCAAAACAGGAGGGTATTGCGGAACCTTTTGTTGCAGTCTTTTCAGGTTTTGGAGAAATCATCGGTTCGCTCAGTCCCCGCGGAGTATTTACGAACGCACCAAAAAAAGCAGATGCGAGTAAAAAAATTGCTGCTGCAAAGAGCGCGACAGGAGCAATGATTCTCTGCATGCGTAATTATAAGAAAGCGCATCAGTTATTGACATGGTAAAATGCTAATCTACAATGGTTCGTACCAGTGACGGGGTTTTAGATATTAACCCTTTAGAACGGATGGAGAAACTCGGTGATATCTCGAGTGAGAAGAAGACAAGTATTGCTGCTAAAAAAAAGGAACTCGAAGAATTTGAAAAAAGAAAACGCCAGGAAATGGACGAATTAGAAACGCGAAAGAGAAAAGAGATCGAAGAATTGGATAAGAGAAAAAATCAGGGTATTAAGGATGTAGAGAATAAGAAAAAAGAACTTGCAGACCTCGAAAAACAGAAGACGAAAGAGATTGAGGATACGGAAGAACTTATTGAAACAAGTTTTCAGGATCTCATGCGTCATAAACGGCTCCTCATCAAAGAAGAAGAGGATGAATCCGAAAAAAAGAAGGAAAAACATACAAACGAATTCAAATTAGAATATGTTGCAAATACTGCGCCCAAAAATAAGGGACCACAACCTCTTGGCGCTGATTATGGAAAATTTTTCGAAGAGATGCATGCCCCGCGTAATGTGTATGAGGCAACCAACTATAATTTTTATTCCGGACTCTCGCAACTACGCGATCGCGCTGCCCGTGGAGAAATAACTCCTGAAGAAGAAGCATTTGTGAGTAAGATTCGCGAGCAATTCGAGGGTTTTCGTGGCAATGAGTATGTGCGTGAAAAGGATGAACATATGTATATCGAACGATCAATGAATGTCATTAACCAGATCTGGCAATATAAGACTGGTCAACGTAGCGGAGGATCCCGTGATATTCAATACTGAGTATTTTAATACCCTCGACAGGGGATATTATCAATCCAAAGGCGGGCTCTATGTTGATACACCTATTGAAAAAGAACCTGTTGTTAATCTTGGACCCCGGGAGATCGGTTCGTCAGAAGCAGATATCGGTCAGGGTACGCCACTCCAAAAATTTGATGCGGCAATACGTCAGGGTTCTGCAAAAGTAGAATTCACATTCTTTGGGAAGGGTAAAAGTGGGGGCGGCCAACATACTCCGGAATCTATCGGAAAAATTGAACGTGAACAAATTCGTGAACTTGCAAATGTGAACAATGCAAAATTTTCTGTTCATGCAACACCTAATATCGGCGGTGCATCAGGACTTACCCGCGAAGGGTTCAGTGAAGAAGCGCGGATGGAAAGTTATCGCGAAATCAGTAAAGCAATAGAATTTGCAGCTGACGCAAGTACCGGCGGCGCAGTCGTCTTTCATACCGGCGAATGGCAAAGGCCTATTGTTGATATTAAAAGCGGGATGTTTAAAGAATATCCCACTGAAGAAAAACGAAGCCCGGTTTATGTCGTCGATAACCGGACTGGAGAAATCAAAGCATTCCGAAGAGATCATCGTGTATTTCAACCAAAATTTCACACTGCAGAAACCTATGGAAAAGAAACTGGAAAGAAATTTGTTGGAACAAAAGATAAAAAAAACGGATTTATTGTTCAAGCAGATGATTGGATCGACATGGAAGGAAATGTAATCAAACATGAATGGCTCTTTGAAAAAGGTAAAACTGATGAATTATTTAACCGTATCCCGGTCTGGAATAAAGAAAAAACGAATTTTATGGTTGAAGAAAAAACATTCGAAGATTTTGAGACAGAAGCAAAAAAATATAATCAGGACCCCGGAGTTTTTTTTATGAAGAGTCAGACTGCAAATCAAGTATTACAGTATAAAGGAAACTCATTATTTCACGGAGCACAGTACGATCAATTAACAGAAAAATTTAATGCACTCCAAGAATCACTCGACTTTTATAATAAACTTGATGAGAATACGCCTGACGATGAAAAATGGCGCTTAATGACTGAAAAAAGACTTGTACCTAATGGTTTAGGTGCGCCAAAAAATATCCCTATAAAAGAATATTTACAGGAAGAAGTAAAAGAAGTAAAAGATCGTATGCGTCATATTCACGAATCCTCTGCATCCGCAGATGCCATGGCTATCCAAGCGCAAAGACAAATGGAAGAATTTGTCACCCTTGAACAATTCGGTATGAAAAAGACTGCAGAAACCATTTCTGATTTAGGTATTAAGGCTATGATTGTTTCAAAGAAACGGAAAGCAGATTTGAAAGAAGATATTTATATTGCTCCAGAAAGTTTTATGCCACAAATGTATGGGTCGCATCCTGATGAAATCCGTGACGTTATTGAAACCTCGAGAAAGGCAATGGCTGAAACGTTGCAGCGTCAAGGCTATGGCAGGGATGAAGCAAAGGATCTTGCAAAACGGCACATCAAAGCAACACTGGATACTGGACATTTTAATATGTGGAGAAAATATATGCAGCCTAAAGAAGGTGAAAAGCCTGAAGATGCAGAAAAACGATTCGAGAAATGGTATCTGGACGAGACTGAAAAACTTGCAAAGGATGGAATTGTCGGGCATATCCATCTCACTGATAACTTCGGTTATGACGATGAACACGTGACGCCCGGACAGGGTAATGTTCCAATCAAGGAATTCATGAAACGTATGGAAAAGGCCGGCATGAAAGATTTTATTGTCGAGCGCGGAGGGGATAATCCTGATGCCATGTGGCATTTTTTATCAGACATGGGAAGTCCGATTTATGGACTGAAAAATCGCATGAATTTTTCACAAGTACGCCACGGAAGTTTCGGATATGCCGCGCCTGCAAATTATATTGTCGGAGCATACGCGCCAAGTAATGAATGGAGGTTATGGAGTGAAGTACCGCTGGAATAAGTTATATTCACGAATCGAAACGTTAGCATCAATGTGTGAACATATTCAAAAAATACATTGAGAAAAGTTTTCAGAATTGCAAATGGAAAACTTTTCTTTCGAAAAACATATCGAAATGCGAACGATGCTAACGTCGCATCTGTTGTTGTCGCTTGCACATTGACAACAACACACTATTCAGATAAACGTCCATAATAACAAAAGATTAATAAATTCAAAACTATCAGTACAGTCTAAAGAGGTGAGTTTGTGGAGTTTAAGATAGAGAGTCGAAAGGGACATCATACCGGGGCATATACGAAAGAAGATATTGATATTGCCTATGCCTTTGCTAAAGAGGCGCGTAAAGAATTCAAAGATCTCCTCAAAGCAATAGTTCTTTTCGGCAGTACTGCACGTAAATATCAAGTTGCGCAGGAATCAGGTAAAAAAATTCCTTCAAAAGATATTGACATTCTTCTTATCGTCGATGATGTAAGTGTCGTGTTTAACCAGGAACTCATCCAAACGTATCGTATCATTCTCGAAAAGATTGTTGCGAAAACTTCGCGCAGACTCCATATCACAACCTTGCGATTCACCAATTTCTGGGAATACATCCGTGCAGGCGATCCTATTGCAATCAATATCTTACGTGATGGCATTGCACTACTCGATAGCGGATTTTTTGATCCACTCCAAATACTCCTCTTTCAAGGACGCATCAGGCCAAGCCATGAATCCATCCAGAACTATCTTGCACTCGCGCCACAAACACTGCAAAACTCGAAAAATCATATTCTCCAGGGAACACTCGATCTCTATTGGGCGATTATTGATGCTGCGCATGCCGCACTCATGAGTGTGAATGAGGTTCCACCAAGTCCAGCGCATGTTGGAGATATGCTTGAAGAAAAACTAGTGAAGAAAGGACTCATCCACAAAAGGCATGCCTTTACCATGCGACAGTTCTATGCACTAGGAAAAAGCATTATGCATGGCGAATTATTAGAAGTTTCCGGACAACAATTCGACGTCTATTATGCCGAGGCAAGAGACTTTGTTTTCGAAATGAAAGAATTTATTGAAGGGAAATAGAATTCTAGAATAATTCAGGAAAAATTTGTTATCGCAAATCAAAATCGAGAAAGCAAATTTTTGGGTTGTATAAAAGTATTCTATACTTTATATACAATGAAAAATTCTTGAAGGGACAAGAGAAGCTGAAAAAATTTGAAGAAGAGATACGCCTGAAATTGTGAGGAGGGTGTGTCTACGTATTTCTTATCGCTTCAACTTATCTTGGATGATCAATAATTGTCGTTGCATAAACTTAAGATCATCATGAGTCTTGTGATTGGGATGTCCATTTGAGACCCCATCAAGTGCTCCGATAAACGTTAGTTTCTTTGATTCGAGAATATCTTTCGGTGAGACTGTTGCAGGATCTTTAGAAATAAGTCGGCAAACAGGATAATAGAGTGCAGCAGTTGCTTCTGAACAAAAATATTGGTTACGCGCATTCAGTGGATTATGTTTTAGTCTGAGCATTTCATAGATGAAAAATCCGATGATTCCTGAAAAATCAAATTTTATCTTTCTTTGGCGAAGTGTCTGCGTAATGAGTGTGTGTAATTGTCTTTTTTGTTTTATGGTAAGTCTTGGGCGTAAGAATAATAATATGCCGTCCTTACGATCGCTGATGGGTTCTCGTACTAATGCATTTTTTGTCATGCGAGAATTTACAATCTTTCCCTGATAATAGATCCCGGTATGGGTTGCATACGAATGTGTCTCGGTAACAATAAAACGAGAAAATGGACTGCGTCTCAGAAATCGCGGAAATTTATAGTTGATGATAATATCAAAATCTTGGAGATGTTTTCGAAATTTTTGTGAATCAAGAAATATTCTGCTTTCTAAGTGATGCCCTTCACGATGCCGTTGGATAAGGCGTTCTACTTCGCTGAGTAATATCTTAACAATCTTACGTTCTCGACTCATCTATTCACCGTATTTCAAGATAAAAAGAAGTATTTATAAAGTTTACGGTTTATGACTACTAGATAGTGATAAATATAAAGGAGTACATAAGTATTCACATATTTTTTCTAATCTTTGCAACAAAAAATCCTTCAGTATTATTATCGTAAGGATGGATGCGTAAACACTTTGAAACCTGCGGATTAATGACGAGATTTTTGAATCTTAGAATTGCAGGAGTACGTACAATTCCGAGCGTGGTTGCATCAATATCGCAGAGTTCTGCATTCGAATATTTAGAGAGAAGATGTGAAATCACTGCTTCATTCTCTTCAGGTTCAATCGTACACGTACTATAGACCATTGTTCCGCCTTCTTTAAGCAGTTCAAATGCAACTTCAATTAATGATTTTTGTATCCGCGAAAGTTTTTCAATACCGCGTGGATTCCACATTAAAATCGTCCTCAAGGATTTACGGATTGTTCCGGTCCCTGAACACGGAGCATCGACGAGTATTCTATCAAACCTAAAATTTGAATTGTCCACAGCTATTTTTTTAAATCGAAATTCAGGCATCATGGTAATCGCAGTATTACTCGCGCCACAACGTTGAAGATTCATCCCTAATGCCTTAAGCCGCGAACCTGAGACATCATTCGCTATGAGGAGACCGGTGTTTTGCATATACATTGCAATCTGACTTGTTTTACTTCCCGGAGCTGCGCACATATCAAGAACCATTTCACCGGGCTGCGGATCGAGAACAACAGGCGGAATCATTGATGCAGATTCCTGAATATAAATATAGCCGAGATGATGTTCAATTAAATTTCCTAAATCAAACCGTTTCCCGTCCTTAAATTCAATCCAGAACCCTTCCTTACACCACGGGATTGGTTCAAGATTCCATCGCGCGTCAAGACGCAGTTTAATATCTGAAACATTCGATTTCAACGTATTCACGCGAATGCATTTACGGATATATGATAATGAATAATTCATGAATCGATCATAGTTCTCGCCCAAAAGGAGTCGGTAATGTTCTTCAAAGCGCTGCTTCACATCAACATTGCGCGGGATACGTTCAAGTTTATGTCGCTCTTTTGGATATTCAATAGGATCCTCTTCAAGGAGTTCATCATCTACTACTGGTTTGTCCTTGAGAATCTTATCTTCACTGATATCCTTCAAATCTTTTTCATCCATGCAAGAGTCACAATCAACCATCATGAAAAGAATAAGAGATGGTTTATAAAGTTAAAGAAATAAACGGGGTTGTCGGAAAATAGTTTTAGCATCAATGTGCGAGTGTTCTCTAACAAAAGTTGAGAAAATAGTGTAGAATTGCAAATGACACTATTTTCCTTCGAAAGCACATCTTAACGCGAGCGATGCTAAAAACGAAGTTTATTTTCCGACAACCCCGAAATAAACACTAAAAGGATAACCTATCGCTGAATTTATAAATATATCATTCTTGATACTCACATGGAAGATATTGAACTGAGAACACTGCCGATCCATGGAGTGAATACTAAAATTTCGCTCGATTTTTCCTCATATACCCAACGCGCGCTGGACCAAGATCTGAAAGAACTACAAGAATATCAACAATTACAAGGTCAACGAAAAGCAGAAGATAATGATCTTAAACGCGTCGAACCGCTCCTTCTTACAAATGTTTTCCCTAAAAATATATCTATTGACGAATTCAAGAAAAAAAGTGCAGATTTTTTTAGTCAGACAATGTTTCATTTATTCAAAGAACAAACAAACCTTAATATAACTTCAACAAGAGAATTCGAATTACATATAAAAATCCTGCGCATACCTAATCGCGCGTTTTATTTTGAATATAATAACAATGAATCAGACGATGGTTTGGCATCATTTAATGGTGCAGGGATATGGTTCTTACAAACTATTGTACTTCCAACGTACATGAGCGCGAGAATAGATTATGCAATTATTGCACGATACTTTGCACATGAACTCGTTCACCATCAAGATAATATGCGAGGATTTTTAAATTTAGAAAATAAATATCTTCGAAAAATAAAATTTATTGCAAAAGAAAAAGACCGGTATGCATTAAACTATTTATATACTTCTCTTACAAATCTGCGTACTGAGGGCCTTGCAGATTTTAATGCACGATCAAATTCAGACTATCAAGAGATTAATAATGAAGGAATTCATGCATATCACGAGAATCTTAAAACACTCTGCGCTATGCAATCGAAATGGAAAATGACTCGATTCTATGTAAAGACTATTGGATGGGAAAATCTTACTCCCTCTGGAGAGTATTCTAATGGAAGAGTGATGTGTGTAACTATCGCATTATGGTTGGCAACACTCAGTAAAAAAGAATATTTCATACGTATAGGCGATGTTACGATTACACTCCAAGATATTTTACAAAAAAAATATCGCATGAATAAATTATTTTCAAAACAACAAATTATAAGAGTATCACTTTCCAGGGAAGCATTCGCTGATGCATATACAGCAATTAGTGCGGTGCAAAGTGATAAATTTATCGCATATTACGAAGATGCGTGCAATTACTTTAGAATAACAGAGAAGGATCGTGTTATGACGCGTGAACAGTATGCAGCTCTTGTTAAAACAATAGAAGTGGCTGTAAAAAAATAATACGCGTTCTTCTTCGAGCATTCATTGAATAATTACTTGCTACTTTTGCGTTTGCGATGTAAGAGTTGCAAGTGTTTTACTCCGGTATAATACATGTCCTGTCCGATCATTTCTGCATATTGTAATACCATCGGTATGTCGAGGTTTGCAAGACGTTCTCCCTCAAATTCTCCTGCAACTGCTGCGCGTCCAATTTCTGAACAAAAGAGTCTAAAAACATAATCATCACGCAAAAATTCATCTTTCTGCTGTTCGTAATATGCCTGAAAGTCAGGATGCGCATTGTTGATATATATTGTTGTTCCAACTTTATCGCTGCGTAACTTCTGATCCAAACTTGTGAATCCGATATTGAAATTATTTTTGAATGTTCGGGATTTTGGTGTTCGGGGTTCTGAAACTTCGGGAGATTCGGTCTTTATCTCTTTTTTCCCATCGCGTGATGTTTCAACAAGATCATCAATAGCAGTTACACCCTCAATATCTTTTTCTTCTCCGTTTAATGAATTGTAAGGTTTGGAAATACGTTTGGTTCTAAAATATTTTCCTAAGTTCAATCGCTGGAATGCATATTCTGCAGCGTCAAAAACGCGGGTGGTGTTATGGATTGGAGCGACTTTGATGCGATCAATATCTATCACAATTGATTTTTCTAATTCTGATAATGCATTCATGAATCCTTGGAATGAAGCAGTTTGTGTTTCATACATATCCCGCGATCCGAGAAGTGTAAGGAATGATTCATCAATATATCCATTAAGCAATCCGGAATTCCATGGACGTCTATTCTTGAATAATGGGATATCGGTAATATCATCGACAATAAGTACGCCTTTATTGTAGACTGCAACCTTATTTTTTTCACCGGCTTGATCTTGTAAAAATAATCTGAGCTGAAATATTCCCGATGCACTATTACGGGCACCGATATCTGTCCAATTCGCATCAAGTGAATCACATTCTACCTCTTTTCCTAAAAATTCTTTTGGCTCGACCTTGATCTCTTTGAATTCTCCTTTCGCATTGTATTTATGGATGAAAATTTCGAATGCTTCTCGTTCAAGGAATGGTTGGTAGCGTTTTTGCAGGAATGATTTGAGTGTGCTGACTGAAAATTCTTTTTTCATTGCATCGGGTGCAGATTCATTTATTCCATCGATATAAATCACTGTTCCATGTTTAACTGCGTTGATAAATGTTGAAATATAGGAGGGAACATGTTGCTGTGTGATTTGAAATTGTGTAACTTGTTCTGGAATTGACGCATTTTCTCGTCCCATTTTAAGGGTAAGTATAGTATCAAGTGTTGCCTTGTTTTTATCATTGTTGACATAACCCTTCGTATAATAAATTGCGCGACTTCCATATTTCATAAAATTAAGACATCCGATATGTTTTGCACCAATCTGTGAAGCATCATTTTTTTTAACTGAATTAAACAGTTCTTTGGGTACACTTCCTAATCGGTGATAATCCATCCCAATACCGTTATCTGCAACCGCAATTGCGCCGTTAGTTTCATCTATAGAAATAATGACTTTTCCCTTTTTGCTTTCTCCATACATCTTTACTACTGCATCAATTGCATTACTGGAATATTCCTTGAACGCTTCAGAAATAGTCTTATAATTTGTTCCGACGAGATTGATGGCCTGTACGATGTCTCCGATTCCATATCCTTTATTCGGACCCTTTTCGCTCCATTCATCTTTATTCATGAGTATTCACCTTGGGTATGAGTATGTATTGGTTTTCAGTTTGTATTCAGTTTGTATGTCATCAGTTTGTTTTATGTATCAGGTCTATTTTACGTATCAATATTTTTTATGAATTTTTTATACGTTTTTTATTAATGAGTATGCATGAAGAGTTGTTGTATCCTCTGCTCTTAATACACTCTTACATCACTTCTTTTTTCGATCCCTACTTGGATCATAGCGTAACATGAACATCACTGTCTTAAACTCCTTAAGGTCAAATGCTGCAGGTAAGCAACTTGTCAAATATCCAATATCCTCTTTGTTAAGTGTTTTGCGCATATAATCAATAAGTGCGCGTTGCTGTTCTGGATCTTTTTCAGCAGCAATATACAAATTAACAATTTTTTGGGTGGCTTGAAGTGTCTCGTAAACCTTGTCGCTGAGTGAATGTATAAGGGCTTTTCCTTCTTTACTGAGTGTTGCGGTGATTGTTTCGTCAAGGGAGATTCCAAGTTTATTGTTTGGTTTAAGGGTTTCTTTCTGTGATGGTGTTTTTGATGGTGTCTTTGATGATGTTTGGCCTTGCAGTTCCTTTGCGCATTTGTCAAAATATTCAATTTTAGTCACCATATACAATGCAACTGCATATTCTGGAGTACGAATCTTACTTGCCTTCCCATTCACATAATCGCCTAATGTGGAATGAGGAATAGTTACGGGTTCTCCATTGACTTTTTGATTATTAATTCGTCTGCGCAATTCGTTGTTGGTGATACCTTCATCTTTAACCCACTTAAACAATTGTTTATTCCATGATTCTGTGGCTTTTGTTTCATCGCTCATCATTATCCCTCGTCATTAATATTAATTTTTTATTTTCATCTTTTATTTTAATTTTTTATATTAATTTTTTACAAGTTTTTTATATTAATTTTTTCAATTTTTTTGATTATACAGTATTCTTATGAAGTGCATATCCATACGTAATCATTTCCTTCGTATTACTATAATATGTTTCTGCAAAGAGTCGCGTACAGGAAAAACCATGCGCAGCGGCGACTGTATTCATGTGCTGTTCAAGCAATGTGTGTTGGTCGAATGTATTATATCCGTGCTTATGTTTTCCACGGATATTCTTGACACGTGTTCTCTCGATTGGTGAATTATTGAGTGTGATGCTCAAGATCGCATTCTTGCTCACATGATTTGCAAAGAGTCGTTCGATTGTCTCCTCTTTATCCTTGCTCCATCCTCCTTCATAATCCAGGTTGATCAAGTTGTAATCTTTATTGTTCTTCTTTCTCCGAGGTTTTCCTACAGCATCATGTACATCGCCAGGAAAAAGTCCAAGTCCTTTAAAGATAAAACCACCGTCAATTACTGCATGATGCGTGATGAGTGAATCAATAATATTTGACTTATAAGTATCACGTTCAGCGATAAGTGATTGTGTGGGATCAATAGGAAGTGCTGATGCAAATTGAATATAACTGCACATGTTTGATGATTCTAGACCAAGGTATTGTACAATGGAAAATTTTTGCTGTAGAGCTGCTGCAAGGATGCGATCACGGACTTGCTGTTTTTCTTTACTACTATAGTTTTTTGAGCCGAAATCTGCATGAGCGATTGCATCGAGCGTTCCATACTGTTTTTTGATGAGTTCTTTATCGAGTATGCCTTTCTTATGCAAAAATTTTAGGCCAGTTGTCTCGGGCATCCCGGGAGGAAACATCTCATATGTTTTCCAATATTTAACAACAGTATCTGCAAGCGTTCCCTTGGAATGACGAGTGTGTTTTTTGTATACTGCAGTGTGCACAGAACGCTCAAACAGCACATCTAATGAAGGTAATTCGCGATCACCATAAATAGTAGTGTACAGTGCAGTAATATTGTCCCACATCTTCGGATCGAGTTGTCTTAATTCTTTACCGATGGACTTCATCAATTTGGTTATTGATGATTTTTTTAATGGAAGCAGGGTGTTTGGTTGAGGAGATGATTTCTGCAGTGATGCAGTCTTTTTTTGTGCGTTGATAGGATATGATTCCATTAATACATCCACAATATCTTTTTGTGCGATAAGTGCAAAGCGCATTGCAGTATGAATATCGGGTTGCGTACTGAATTCTTCTCTTGATTGTTTATTAATGGGGACAGGATGTTGCGCTTGCGTTTCGTGTTTTTTCTCGTCAATAAATGCAAATTCTTTCTGTAACTTGTACGAACTCACTTTTTTGAGGAGCGTCGTTGCAACTTTTACGCGCGCACGATGATCCGGTACAGTCTCATGCACATAGACTAAAACAATTCGTTCCTCAATGTCCAGCGCCATAAGGTCTCCACGTATTATTGACATAGAGATTTTTTCGCAGGAATCTCTTGACTGAAACATAACTTGCCTTGTCTCCCTTACCTTTATCAATCGTTCCTTCTGATATCATCTGTTTGACGCCATCTTTTGTTGTTTTGAGGAATCCTGCAGCAGTCTCAAATAGGATGCCTTTTGTATATTTTTTCTCGCCAGAATCCAGACTGAGGAGTGTGATTTCGCGGTCCAGATACGCATCGAATTCCTTGCGATCAAGATACATCTTATCTGTCTTGTAGAATTTGATAATTCCGTTTTTACAGAGTTGATTGACACTTCCTGATGTAGAATTCATCGTGCGAACTTTCTTCTCATATTTTTTTAAAAGACTGACAAGCTTTTCTGCAGCTTCATGGACAGAGTAATCAGTATTCTTCTTTGCGAACAGATTGTCGATAACATCACGATCATAACAGCAAATATTATCATCCCTTCTAAAAGATTTAATATTATTGGTCCGAGTAAATGATGCACGTTCCTGCACTGATTTAAACCCAAATAATGTATCAACTTCTTGAAACGTATGATATGCTTTTTCCTGCAATGCATCAATAAGATGCCCCTTCTCGTCTTTGAAAAAATTCAATTTCACATGCGCTTTTTCAAGTTCAGGGATTGTCATTGCTTCAAGTGTACGGGTGAGTCGCTTCTCAATTCGTGGAATGGAGAGATCTGAATTTTTGGATGTTAATAATATTGAAGCAAACTTTCCTTCAGCAACACTTGCTACTGTTAAGGTCTTATTGATGAGTTCCTCATTAAATTCTGTTCTGATTGCGTTTGCAACATTAGCATAGAGTGCAAAGGGTAGAGGGTAGATTTCTTTATTTACTGATTCCATATTAAGTGTTTCGATTGCAGGTTTTTTATCTGCATCATATATCGGCAAAGTCACACGTACCACGCCATCAATACTCATGACGCCTTCAATGTTTGCTACTGGTCCAAGACGCGCTTTAGCATCCTGTAATTGTGTATGATGAGTGATAACATCTTTTGCATGCTCATACTGCTTTTGAATAGCATCAGGAACTCTACGAGCGGATTTACCTTTAGTGTTTTCTACGAATGTAACGATTTCTGATAATTGTTTTAATTCGTCTTCTGATACTGTTGCTGCAGTATTTTGCTGTTCTGTGTGGTATGCAGACAGTTCTGCAATTATTTTTGCGCGATCAGCAAGGAGTAGTGTATAGGTATTGAGTTGATCAAACATTGTGTTACGTATTGTAACGAAATGGGTTTTTTCCATATCTTCAAGCAGATTTTTTAATGTCATAGTAATTCCCCCTTCAAATCATTTTTAAATAAATTTCAATAAATTTCAATAAATTTCAAATAAGTTTTGTAGGTTTTGTTTTTGCATAGCGATTTCGTAATTCCCTTTCAATGATTGTTTTTAATAGATTAAATTCTTTCATATGACCCTTATGTCGTTCACACATTACCGGACCGTCTAAACTACTTACATTTGCAAGTTCATGATTATCCTGAGAGATGAGTTCGCTCAATTCGTCTGCGCGATAAAACCTTCTGCATAGCGAATCAGTGATATATTGAGTGATATTTATTGATTCGAACTGTTTCTTATTCATGCTCCGAGGATTAATATCTGGGTGTTTTACTGCAATATCACAGAGTACAGGCAGGATATCAATCTGATACCGTAGACATACTGCATACATATCATAGCGCTTTGGCTTGTCGGAATCCATCGTAAAGGGAATCAATCAAGGTTTATAAAGTTTTCCAAAAAGTAACCATTGTCCCGTAACAACAAAGAGGCGAAATGGGGTGTGTATGCAGGAATTGATCAGAAAAATGTACTGCATCATCATACGCAGAAGAGCTCTGAAGAAACAATCACAAAACCATACAGAATACAACACCATACAAAATGAATACAAGAAAAAAGCAAAATTAATACATTATGCAAGATTAATACAAAATCCAGATAGCAGTACTACAACACCAACACTAATATACGCCGTGCTGTTTATGGGTGACGAGTACGAATCCGAAGAGAACACATACGAGTGATGTGAACCATGCAAGGTATTCATTAGGAATTAATAGTTCTGGGGCAAGAATCCCAGTCAATTTTAAAACTGCAAATATACCGATGAGCAGCAACACGAATCCGAGGATCTTTTCGATCTTGAATAATATGTGGTGTGGATAATTATACATCGTAGTACTTTTCGCAAAGGTATTTTTAAATGTTGTGCTCTTTTCTTGTTATCAAGGGAATGCCAAGCGACTTTTTTGGGGGAATGCCAAAATCTTCCTTAATGAATTTTTTCCCGAATTCCATGAATACAAATCCGAGGAATGCGACAGTGATAATAATAAGCCAATCAATAGTATTCAGTGGAACTGTTCCGAATACCCGCCTGAGTGGAACTACATAAATAACCAGGATTTGGATAATTACTGAGGCGAGTATTCCGAGTGTAAGCCATTTATTTGAGAATGGATTGATTCGACTGAATGATACAAAGCTGCGTACACTCATGACTGCAAACATTTCAAGCATGACAAGGGTCGTAAATGCCATCGTCTGCGCGTAGGCAAGTGGTCTATCTTGATAAAGATTGAATACAAAGAGTGTTCCAATACCCATAAATATGCCGAAGAGCACGATAAGGGTAAGCATCCCTTTGGTGAGTGGATTGCCTAAAGGATCGCGTGGTGGACGTTTCATAACTCCACTTTCTGCAGGTTCAGACCCTAAACCGAGTGCAGGAATTCCGTCAGTCAATAGATTCATGAGTAAGAGTTGAAGTGGAATCATAGGTAATGGGAATCGTAATATGATCGCAAAGAGTACTGAAACAATTTCACCAACATTACACGAAAGAAGATATTTTGTTGATTTAATGATTTTATCATAAATATTTCTTCCTTCTTCAATAGCATTCACAATAGTTGCAAAATTATCGTCGACAAGTATTGCTTTCGCGACTTCTTTACTCACATCAGTTCCGGAAATTCCCATTGCGATTCCAATGTCTGCTTTTTTAAGTGCAGGCGCATCATTGACTCCGTCACCGGTCATTGCAACAACATGTCCATGTTTTTGGAGTGCCGCAACAATACGTGTTTTTTGGATGGGAAGTGCACGTGCAATAATACGTACATGATGAATACGCGACTCGAGTTCTTCATCGCTGAGTGTATCAAGTTCTGAACCCGTAAGAATGGTATCGCCCTCTTTAAGAAGACCTATTTGTTCTGCAATTGCCTTTGCAGTCATGGGATGATCGCCAGTAATCATCACTACTTCTATTCCTGCATCATGACATTTCCCGATGGCTTCTTTGACACCTTCACGGGGTGGATCGATCATTCCGGCAAGCCCGATAAAGACAAGATGATTTTCAACAGTTTCAATCTCGTGACGTTTCAGTTTTGATACATCACGATAGGCAAGACCTAACACCCGTAATGATCCATTTGCGAACGCAGTATTTTTTTTCAGGATCATCGTACGATCCTTTTTTGTGATGAGCCGGATTTTTCCATTAGTAAAGATATGGGTACATGCTTTGAGTATAATATCAGGAGCACCTTTAACATAGGCTTCTTTTTTCTTTGTTGCATGCTGCTGCGCAATAATGGTCATCAATTTACGGTCAGAATCAAAGGGGAGTTCTTTATATTGTGTAAATTTCTTTTCAAGATCCTGTTCATGAAATCCTGCTTTTTTTGCAAGAACAATAAACGATGCCTCGGTACTATCACCAATAATAGACCATGATCCTTCACGATTTTCCAATTTTGCATTATTGCATAAAAATCCTGTACGGAGTAATAATGCGATTGGTTTAAGATCACTCATGGGTTTATGATCATCATAAAATGTCCCTTCAGGAATATAGCCGATTCCTGAGACATCATATTCTTTATGCTGCGTATAGATGCGCGTAATCGTCATCTGATTTTTTGTGAGTGTACCTGTCTTATCTGTACAGATGACTGTAACTGATCCTAAACTTTCTGCTGCAGGAAGTTCTTTAATGATCATATTTTTTGCAGCAAGCCTGCGCGAACCAAGAGCAAGGCTGATTGTTACAATTGCGGGAAGTGCACTCGGGATTGCAGCAACTGCTAAACTGAGCGAGAAGAGGAAAAGTTTGATGAGTGGAACATCAAGTCCTAAAACACCAAATATAAAGACGAGGATCACAAGACCGATGACGCCAAAACTTAATTGCTTTGCCATATGTTCAAATTTGACTTGGAGTGGTGTTGGTGTTGCTGTCGTATCCTCTATTGTCTGCGCAATTTTTCCAAATTCTGTTTGCATACCTGTTGCAATGACAATACCCTTACCCTTACCATAACTGATAATAGTACTACTAAAACACATATTGCTTTGATCTGCAATGTGAACAATTCCTTTGAGTTGGAGTGCAGATTTCTTTGTCGGAATACTCTCGCCCGTGAGTGCAGATTCATCCGCTTTAAGACTTGATTCGGAAATAAGCCTAATATCTGCAGGAACAATACTCCCTTCTTCAAGAATAACAATATCTCCGGGGGCGAGTTCTCGTGCAGGAATCTTTTGTTCTATACCCTCGCGCATCACAGTCGCATATGGCGCTGAAATCTTTTCAAGTGCTTCAACACTCTTTTCTGCACGATATTCCTGAACAAATCCTAAGATGACTGTAAGAATAACTATGGCAATAATACCGATGAAATCATAAAATTCTCCGACAAAAAGACTGAGCACTGCGGCGATGATGAGGATGAGAATTAAAAAATTCTTGAATTGATTACGAAGAATGTTGAATGCAGTCGATTTTTTTTTCTGATGAATCTCGTTTGGACCGAATTTTTTGAGACGTAAACTTGCCTCTGCATTCGATAGACCTTGTTCTTTCGAATCAAGACTCGTATACACTGCACTTAAGGATTCATCAAAATACAACCGTACTCACCTCTCCTGTCCATTCGGAACCGAGAATTTATAAAGGTTGTTTTTCGAGTAATACCCGGCGCTGCGTGACGCATAATCATAGTAGAGCGTGTGTCAAGAACCACCGGTCACAGACCGGCGGCATGACTGCTTAGTTAATGAAACATCATGTGGTTCTTGACGCTCAGAATTCCACGACCGGTGATTCCTGAGCACAGCAGATTCCACTTCGACCACTCGCTCGGAAATTAAAAATTTCCGGCGTCCTAAAAATCTCTGATTTTTATGACATCATAGATGAGTGGAATTCTGTTGTTTAAAGAATTCTTTGACTGCTTTTTCTTGTTCGGAACTTCTATAAAATCCGGAATTGACTGCGTTGAAAATTATCTTATGCAAATCTTTTTCAGTCCAGGAATATTTATTTATTACTTTAATGAAGTTTTCAGTTAAGGATCCTTCCATAAGAATAGGATCGTCTGAGCATATTGATATACAAACATTTTCTTTTAATAAATAATCTGTTCCGTCCTCTCCGATTCCTCTTACAGAAGAATCTGTCCACGGATTCCGCTCTATCCGCACGTTTGAGGATTTAATATGTTCTACTAACTCTTTATTTTTCCATAACGGTATTGCATGTCCTAAACCATTAGCGTTCAAATCAAATATGCATGTTTTAATATTTTCTAATCTCTGTTCGTCAGTACCCATTTCTCCTGCATGGGGATCTCTTCGAATTGTTGAGCCAATGGTTTTTTGAAAAACAGTTGCGTAGGGTCCCGGGGGATAGGTGAATTCATCACATGCTAAATCGATAGCAGTAACACCTTTGTTTTGGTATTTAATAGCTAATTTCGCAATTTCTAACGCACTGTCCATCCCATACATAGTTTGTGATTCTCTCGGAATTGAAAGAGTAAGATTAACATGAATTCCTGTTTCTTTCATTCCTTTTTCAAGTCCATAAATTATATTATTCATCACTTCTTCTAGCGATAGCACAGGAAAAATTGTTTCTTCATATTCTTTAGGGTCATAAAATGGTGCAGGATATTTACTGTGATATCCTGGAGCAAATCTCAATTCAGCATATACGATATTCTCTTCTGCCAAGTCTAAGACTTGATGATATGCGACTTCTCTTAATCCTTCAGGAATTCTCATAACGCCAATTGTCCATGCAAATCTCTTGAATAATTCTGTTATCGTGAGCGGTTCATTATTTTTAGGATTTATAGTGTATAATTTACGAAACTCTTCTTGAGAAGCAGAAGGTATTTTAATACCATATTTTTCTGCAAGTTTTAGAACAAGATCAGGTTTTACTGCGCCATCAATATGCCTATGAAGATCTACCTTGGGGAGTTCGTAAATCTGATTGTATATCTTACTCGTATCCATATAAGCACTTTCCCCACCTTAATATCGGATTATAAAATAACTTTAAAAATGTTGTCAAACAGCGTGGCATTAAATTTTAATCTTCCGAAATCATTGTCGTAGCTTCGTTTACAGTAATCTTTAAATACAAGCGATTTATCTTCTTGATATGCCAGATTTTAAAGCAATGCAGGATAAGTGGCAAAAGGCGTGGGAAGAACATCAGATATTCAAGACCGGTGAAGATCCGGGGCGAAAGAAATTTTATTGTCTTGAGATGTTTCCATATCCTTCTGCAAGTTTTCTGCATATGGGCCATGTACGAAATTATGCGATTGGGGATTCGATTGCACGATTCAAACGCATGCAGGGGTTCAATGTCCTTTATCCTACGGGATATGATTCATTCGGTCTCCCTGCAGAGAATGCGGCAAAAAAGGAGAGGATACATCCCCGCGAATATACTGAACGATCTATTGAAAGAATCATATTTTATATGAAACAACTCGGCCTTAGTTATGATTGGGATCGCATGATCGCGACGCATCGCCCGGATTATTACCGATGGAATCAGTATTTTTTTCTCAAATTCTATGAAAAAGGACTAGTGTACCGCAAAAAAGCAGGTGTCAATTTCTGTACGCAATGTACTACTGTTCTTGCAAATGAAGAAGTAGAGGAAGGGAAATGTTGGCGTTGTGGAACCGAAGTTGTGCAAAAAGAACTAGACCAATGGTTCTTTAAGACAACAGCCTATGTTGATGAACTTCTCGATGATATCACAAAACTTTCCTGGTCTCCCCGGATTAAAAGTATTCAAGAAAATTGGATTGGTAAGAGTTTTGGAACCATGATTAATTTCACACTTGATGATGGAGCACTATTTCCAGTATTTACGACGAGGCCGGACACAATTTATGGTGTCACATTCATGGTGATGAGTTTACGTCATCCAAAACTAAAAGAACTTATTGCAGGAACTCCCTATGAAAAGACTGTGGATACATTCATCAAAGAGGTCAAAATTGCCGAAGAGAAGGAAGATACTGCATTTTTAGAAAAGAGTGGCGTCTTTACCGGGCGGTATGTGACGAATCCATTGACTGCAGAAAAAGTTCCATTATACGCCGGTAACTTTGTCGTCGCAGAATACGCAACCGGTTGCATCATGGGAGTACCTGCGCATGATCAGCGCGATTATGAATTCGCAAAAAAATATGGGATCATCTCGAAATCCGTTATCATACCAGAGAAACAAAAAACTGTATTGTTATTGCATGGAGCGCAGGGCCATAATCAAAAATATTGGTATCCCTGGATGAAAAAAGAATTAGAACATTCGGGATATCATGTTATTGCTCCAGATATGCCAAACTCCAATGGACCAGAATTGCATCAATGGTTAAAGGAATTAGAGAAATATAAAGACGACATTGACGAGAATTCCATACTTATAGGGCACAGTCTCGGATGTATTGCACTTCTGCATTTTATAGAAAAATACGATAAAAAGATAGAAAAACTTATTCTCGTAGCGCCAACACATAGTGACATTGATTGGGATGAGTATTACAAGAAAAATCCTGAAGAACCAAGAAGTATTAAATCTTTTACGCAAGAAAAAATCAATTACAGAAAGATAAAAGCATCAGTAAAAAATATCACCTATCTCTTTTCAGAAGATGATCCGATTATCCCCTTATCTACAAAAAAATATTATGAAGAATCTTTGAATGGAAAATTTATCATATTTAAAAATAAAGGACACTTTAGGGCAAGAGATGGAGTAGTAGAATTTCATGCATTATTGAATGAAATAGTCGACCAGGCATTCACCTCGGGCGGCATCCTCATCAATTCTGATCGATTCGACGGTTTACATAATCAAACTGCCATTGGAGAGATCACACAGTATCTTGCATCTAAAAGTCTTGGAAAAAAGACTGTGCAATACAAATTGAAGGATTGGCTTATTTCCCGTCAGCGATATTGGGGAACACCAATTCCTATGGTGCATTGCAATCATTGTGGTGTTATTCCGATTCCCATCGGCAATCTTCCACTACTCTTGCCTGATGATGTGGATTTTAAGAGTACAGGAAATTCGCTCCTCACAAGTTTATCATTTATGCACACAAATTGTCCGAAATGCCATGAACCTGCAAAACGTGAGACTGATACCATGGGCGGCTTTATGGATAGTTCATGGTATTTTTTACGCTATTGCGATCCGCAAAATGCACACGCACCGTTTGATCGCGCAAAAGTTGATTATTGGATGCCCGTCGATCAATATGTGGGCGGTATCGAACATGCAGTCGGGCATTTAATCTATTCGCGGTTCTTCACTAAAGCACTTCGTGACATGGGAATGCTCGGATTTGATGAACCATTTAATGCATTATTCAATCAAGGAGTTGTCTATAAGAATGGAAAACGCATGAGTAAGAGCCAGGGAAATGCAGTGACGCAGGATGAGATTGCAGCAAAATATGGTATTGATACTGCACGAACATTCCTCCTTCTCCTTGCTGCGCCCGATAAAGATATTGAATTTAGCGAGAGCGGTATTGAAGGGACCTATAAATTTCTTATCCGCGCCCATATACTCTGCGAAGATGTAGAGCAATTTGTGAGCACTGACTCATCCAAAGATCATTATGCAGAGAATCGACTGTATACTGCGATTAGAGATATTACTGAGGATTTATCATCATTTAAGATGAATACTGCAGTGATTAAACTCATGGAACTTACGAATTATATCTATGAAGAGCGCCATGCACTTTCAATAAAAATGTATCATGACTGTTGCAACATACTCGCACTCCTCCTTAATCCTTTTGCACCACATCTCTCTGAAGAATGTTATCATCTTGTCGGAAATAAGGGATTTGCGTCACTTGCATCCTGGCCTGCACACGATCCCTCAAAAATAAATCCTGAATTTGCGTATCGTGAACAGTTAGTCGAGAATACGATCAAGGATATCCGTGCAGTACTCGAACTCGCGAAAATAACGACTCCAAATAAAATCACACTCATTGCTGCTGAACCATGGAAATATGATTTATGTGCACATATTAAAACATTGAATACGCGAAATATCAGTGAACTTACAAAACATCTTATGTCGTCTGACTTGAAAAAATACGGGCAAGAGATCATGAAAATTCTTCCGAAGATGACTAATAGAATCCCGGAGTTCATCCTTGATCAACAGCAAGAGATTGATGAATATTCGAACGGGACAATCGCGCGCATATTCAATTGCGAGGTTCATATTGTGAAGGCCGAAGAATCCCGCGAGATAAAAGCAAGACAAGCAATTCCGGGAAAACCTGCAATTATTGTAACATAATGAGAGTTATCAGACATGATGAACGAACCAACATACGACTGGCCGGGTTGGCCGCTCAAAGAAAATCCCTTTGGAAAAGAATTCGATATTCATGCACGCGAACGCATGATTGCAGGGAGCAAAGAACTTCTTCCATTTATTAAAAAATATCGCACGGAAATTGGAAAAACTATTCTCGAAGTCGGACCATTTTTTAATCCGTTAATCACCCCAGAAGGATTTCCAGAAAAAGGCACACATATTTTTTACTGGGAGAATGATCGCCATGTTCTTGAATGGATTGCAAAAAAATACCCACAAGCAAGCCCCATCTATTGCGATCTGAATAGTATCGCCGGAGATTCATTTCTTGTCCTCAAAAAACGTACACAAGAACTTCTGCAAAAAATTGCAGGCAAAGAAAAATTTGATGCAGTCATTGTCTCCCACGTATTCAATTATATTGAATATAAACTCTTCCTTATTATCTTAAAAGATTTCATTAAAAAAGATGGGATTGTGATGACTAATAATGTCGTCGATTATGGATTACCTGCATATTTTTCCCGTACAAGGCCAAAGAGCATTCCGGAAACCATTGCAAGTGTACAAGAAGCAGGATATCACATTCTTGAAAAGAAGATACTCCCCCCGAAGAATCCTACGGCGCAAAAACACGATCGACTCATCATCATTGCACAAAATGGCAACTAAAAATAAAACACAAACAAGATACCACTCCTAAATAGTTAAATTTAAAAGCGACGTAGTATTTGATGCTCCATGCTTATCCATTATTCGATTGACGAATATATTCACACCATCGAACAAATGAGTATACGGGGAAAAACAAAAGATACATTTCTCGACACAAATATGTTTAACCCGCTCGCATATGACAATGGTGAGGAGATTGCACTCGATAAGAGGGCCGCTATTGAAAACATACTCCACAAGTATCCGGGAGAATACCAGATAATTCTTAAACAAGTAGAATCGCTTCATCAAAAGCTAGGTAAATTGATGAGTCATTCGAGTGTTGGCATTAGTCCGACTGTTGCAGAAGAATTATTCGGTCCAAAAAAGCTTGCATCATACAAGACTAATAAGAATGGGAACAGACAAAGAGATATTCAACGCAAAAAGAAAAATATGCAAAACGGATATCACGCCTACAAAGAAAATACTATTCACCAACAGAGAGATAATATTATCAACACAAGCATTACTGCGAAACGGCACATTGTTAATAACAATAGAACATCACTTGAAGCATTTATGCAAACAGGCGGGTGGACATACTATAAAATAGAGCAGGGACTCCATGAATCGTATCTCTTGCTATCAAAGCATATAGGAAAAATCCCCACAAATGATGACAAGATATTTTTCGAAATATTCAAGTATGCAACAACAAACGGAAGGATCATTAATTTTTTCACCCGGGACACTGATTTTATTACACTCGCCCACAAAACATTTGATCCCATCCAAAAAATATATGCGCCGACAGATTTCGAAATTAATATGTATTTGTATAGTAAACAAGAATGTATTCACTTGATAAAATTCGAATATACTCAAAGGACACGGATACTTGAAATGAAGGATCTGGCAAAAATAAGTCAACAAAAAAAATCTGAAAAAATATATGCACACCAAAGAATCACGAGCGCTTAAAATGAAAGAAGTGTGCACGCCTAAGGATGGATGATGTGGATAGTGAACAGTTGGTTCCTTAATTTCCCTCCCCTCCGCAACCCTCAAAGCACCCTTCTCAAAACTGAGGACTGCTCCATTCCTGGTCTGATCCGGTTCGTAAGGAAAAAAGTCAAAGAGGACAAAGGATCGACAGTACGTTAAGGACTGCCACTATCCATAAAACCGCTCCCTAGGCTTCGACCCTCCCTAAAGTCCGTTTGGAGTAACAGGCGAGGACTAACCGCCCAGTCTAGCACGAGATGAGAAATAGAATGGGATTTTTAAAGGTGTTCTTTTACAGACGTTGAAATTATTGTCTTAATAGCACAATAAGAGAAGGGATATACGTCACATTTCATTAAAATTAGTTAAATTTATATATTTGTGACGTATACCATATTTATGGTCAATATCCGAATAATCAATCAGGGAACAAAGAAAAATTACTATCTCGAGCATACACTACGGGTTGGTAAAAATTTTGAAAACAAGAGACAATATTTAGGCAATACTCTGCCAAAAAATATTGATGAAATAAAAGAAAAATTTCTTTATGAACTATTCACCGGATTATACGACACTACATTAGAAGCAATCAAAAAATCTTGGATTAAAGAATATAAGAAGTATCCGCAATCTTCAAAAGAAAAATATATTGAATCATTCATGATCAAATTCACGTATAATACGAACAGGATAGAAGGCAGTACATTAACACTAAAAGAAACAGCGGATTTACTTCAAGAACAAATCACTCCAAAACATAAGGCATTAAAATTTGTCAAGGAGGCAGAAACGCATAAGAAAATCTTCTATGAGATGTTAGAATTTAAAAAAAAGCTTAATTTAGCGACCATCCTCTACTGGCATAAAGGATTATTCAAGAATTCTGATCCGGAAATAGCAGGAATGATACGGAAACATCCTATAGCAATAGCAAGAAGCAACGTAGAACTGCCACTACCTGCAGAATTAGAAACATTACTAAAAGAATTTTTTACGTGGTACAATAAATATTATGGAAAAATAAATCCAGTACTAATGGCGGCACTAGTGCATTTGAAGTTCGTAACTATACATCCGTTTAGTGATGGGAATGGAAGGATATCACGATTAATGATGAATCACACGCTCAGTGGCTTAGGTTATCCGATGCTCAATATTGAATATACAAACAGAAATGCGTATTACACGGCACTAGAGCGAAGCCAAATGAGAAACAAAGAAGAAACATTCATATCATATATTATAAAAACATATCTCAAAGAATATAGAAAAAGAATCCAAAAAAACTAATTATAACATTCGCTCGTATCAAAGACACAATCTTGTGTGCATCTCAATGCTCCGCCCGCATATCCGAAACTCTGGCACGATTGTCCCTGCAGTGTTGTTGTCTCACATTGTTCGACACCGGCGTAGAGATATCCGTCCCCGCATCGCGCGTTCATATAATTCACACAACCATCAGTCGTATCATCATTACCATCAGTACACTGGACTTGTGCCATTGTTGGTGTAGTAATTTTTGGGACATCAACAACATTACCCGTGATGCTCGAAGATACTTCAGTATTTGATGAGGATGTTGCCACAATCATCGCAACAATACCGACAACTGCAACAATTCCTACAATCAAGATTAATGCATAATTTGTTTTGTCCATAAGTGTTACCTCGAATTCAGGCACTTGGTGATGTGCCTACTCTTTCAAGTGTAGATGTATTTATATGTTTATTGGTGTATGAACGGAAGAGTTTGTTTTTGCATAGTTTCTTACGGCATTATTCCATTCCATGATTTCGTTACAATTGTTGTATTAGTACCACTCACATATAATTGACATTGCACTTGACACTGATCATTACATCGCGCGATAGCTGCGCCAGCAGATCCTGTTTGGCCATTAGGTTCATTCCAATAATTTGATGTACTAAATAATTGCGCACATGACGTTTTTCCTGGTTCACGCGAATTGATGAGTAGTGCCCCATTCTTTCCGCCAGAAACCATTGTAGTGTTTGCGTAATCACAATATTCACCATCGTTTAATTTTCCATCACCACAATACCCTCTGGAAGATGAATCGGTGCTGGTTATATTAATTTTTGGACAAACAATTTCTCTCGTATTCCTTTTGCTATCAGTTATTATAACTCTTGGTTCATATCCTCCTGTCGTTTGTGTCGCATTGGGTATCGTAGCAGTTGATGTGGTACTATTTACTGTTTTTCCGTCTCCAAATGTGTATGCATAATGGTATGTTCCAGACCCGCCTTTTGCACTGACGCTAATCGTTGGTGCTGCTCCGATAGGATATAATATCGTACATGACGCTTCTATTTCTTTTAGTGACGGTAACCCTATTTTTACTGTAGTATTTGTTTTATAAGTAATGACGTTCGTAGCAGTATTTTTTTCAAAACCACAATATGCATTTCTGAGTTTTTGCGCGCTTCTCGTGAAACAATTTTCGTTCTTCAGGAAGTTCATAAATTTCTGTTTTGCTGCAGGATTTGTTTTTACTGCAGTTGCAATATCAGTATATGTTCCTAATTCGTTTGCAAGTATTGCAGCTTCCGGACAAGTTGCAGTACAGAGTTGTGACGCATCATAAAGTATGACTGTCGGGCTTATTCCTGGGAATGGAGCGATACTGTTTGTTCTTTGAATCCATGTTGTTTGCATATTTGCAATGTTTCCGGTATAGAGCCCTGCTTCTGCCTGTTTAAGTGGTGCACCACTACATGAAGAAGGTATTGTCGGGAATACATAGGTAAATACATATGTTCCATTTCCTCCGGTAAAGAAAGATTTTGTTATCCCCAAAATTTGCGTACTGGTAGTAGTAATCATACATGTTCTATTTTGATCATGGTAGTCTATTTGTACAATATTTGCTTTCGCGCAATCTGCGCCGCTAAATTGTATCGAAATATTGAGTGTGTTTCCTGTTGTACAAATCTTTTCATCGATAGCTCTATCTTGACAATCAATAGGAGTAATACTAAGACCAGTGATAGCACAACCAGTACTCATACATTGTGCTGAACAATTCACACTGTCACGCGGAAGACATAATCCGTCGCCGATCCCTGCACAATCAGTATCTTGCGAACAAACAGTTTTAACTCCTAAATTTGTCATACACCACGAGCCATAATCACATTCCTCATTTACTCCAAGACCATTGGGTGTATTGATGGTTTTATCACCACAAATACTACAACCAACATCTGCTACGCTGGCAGCACAATTCTCCTTGATCCCGTTACCACCACGGACACCACAGATCTCTGGAGCATTCGGATAAGTTGTTGCAGAATTATCATTACAGTCAAGACCATTAGTCGCGCAACCATAGATTAAACCATTTCCTGCCCTAAAACTTCCCACACAGGCAAGTGTAGGATCAGCATACATATCACCATCTTTATCACATGTTTCATCGATTAATCCATTACAATTTTGATCTATAGTGTCACAATATTCTGTTGCAGTCGGTTTAATTGCAAAATTATTATCATTGCAATCAGCAGGATTATTTGCATACCCTGCAGGTTGAGTGAGATTGAGTACTGAATTTGCAGGAGTACCGTAGCCATCACCATCAACATCGCGATACCATGTACCTGGTGTAACACACGATCCTGCACTACATGTCTGGCTTGCACCACACTTATTCCCGCATGTTCCACAATTATTCATATCAGTCAATAAATGAGATTCACAGTCAGCATTAGCCTGATCACAATTTGCAGTATTAGACGCGCATGCAACACATGTATTAGTAAATCCTGAACAATAATTCGTATTACCACAATTTGTTGTAGTGTCTGATGCAAGAGCATCATCACATGAACCTGTCGCACTACATGCATAATTCTTGATAACTGCAAGATTTTCACTACATGCCAAAGGATTTGTACCACATGATGCACCAGTACGTGCAGCATTACTACAACCAACACCAGTAGTGCACACATCAGTTGTACATCCATTATTATCATTACATCCGGATTGAGTACAACAACCACATGTTGAATCTGTTGAACAAGCAGTATTTCTGCAACGCTGTACTATCCCAGACCATTCGCAAGAAAATCCTGATTGGCATGCAGGGAATAATAATCCGCAAAGACTATTACATGAACCATCACCTTCTGTTCTACAAGTTGCACTGCAACCATCACCGCTTACTGTATTTCCATCATCACATTGCTCACTACCACCTAAACGATTATCGCCACAAATATTACATGTTGGCCATTCATCAACTGTTCCATCACAATTATCGTCTATATTATTACATGTTTCAGCTGTTGGAGTTCCAGGTGTTACACTACATACACCCCAACCTAGACCAGAAATACCATTACATACTTGTGTCTGCGTTCCTGTGCGCGTGCATGAACCATTACCAACAGTACATGATCGTGAAATAAGGGATAATTCATTATCAATCTTACTATCACAATTATCATCTACGCCATTACAGGTTTCTTGTTGAGGATTAGTTGCAACGCATGTACCCCATCCTGTCCAGAGACCACTTAACTGACAATTACGTGATTGCGTTCCAGAACAACTATTGATCGTGCAGGGTTGTGTTGTTGTAGCACCAGTACCTGCGCATGATGCGCCAGTATAAGTCCATACAGATCCTGAACATAATTGTGTTTGAGTACCACAATTAGGATCAGTACATGATCTTGATGCAGGAGTACCTGCACAACAACTTGCAACATCAAGAGGTTTAGTCGCTGAACATGTTCCATCGCATTTTATAGTTCCGGGAGTTGTAGTCCCACAATTATTTGGAGTAGAATTACAAGGTGTCCCATAATTAAGTGGCATCACCGGAGGAGTTACAGAACAAGTTATTCCTGTACCATCAACTGTACAGACCTGCGCGCCAGTATTTGTACCACAAATATTTGTTGCAGTACATACATCAGTAAGTTTTGGATTAGCAGGAGCCTTCCAAGGATCATCAATAATACCGTTACAATTATCGTCGGCACCATTACACGATTCTGAAAGAAGTGAACAGCACGATTGATTTGTACATTGTCCTGCACAATAATTTAATAATGATGAACATGAACCACTAACCCAATTATAATTAGAACCTTGAAGTGTACATGTCTGTGTCAATGAACCGGAACAACCACTAGCTGCAAGACACGATTGTGGTTGCGTATTACCAGTAGCTGAACAAGTTGCGCCAGTATACGTCCATGTTGTTCCACTACACAGAGCAGTAATTGTTCCACACGTACCACACGATGTTGTAGGCGCAGAACCAGTACATCCAGGAGCAGGAGTTATGGCATCGCAATAAGTAGAAAGTTTATCAGCACTACATTGAAACTGACCTTGAGCAGTAGCACCTAAATTATTGGGAAGAGAAGTACATACAGTTCCTGGAGCAAGTGAAGGATTTGGAGGTGCGAAAGCAGAACAAGAAGTTGAGAGTCCGTTAGCAGCACATAAATATGTTCCAGTATTTGTCGCACCACAAGAATTTGCAGAAGACGTACAAGCAGTATTTGGAGCAGGAGAAGGATTTGCAGGTGCAGCAACACTACCTGTTATTCCAGAACCATCATTGTTACACACCCATGTTCCAGAATTTTTTGCATCACAAGAATTCGCAGGAGAAGTGTATGAATCACCAAGTTTTGGACTACCACTCTTCCAAGGATCATCAATAATACCATTACAATTGTCGTCGGCACCATTACATGACTCTGAATTCAATGTGCAACATGCTGCAGCAATACATGTACCTGCACAATAATTTAATAATGATGAACATGAACCACTAACCCAATTATAATTCGAACCTTGAAGTGTACATGTCTGTGTCAATGAACCAGAACAACCACTAACTGCAAGACAGGATTGTGGTTGCGTTGTACCTGTAGACGAACAAGATGCACCAGTATACGTCCAGATTGTTCCACTACACAGAGCAGTCATTGTTCCACACGTACCACACGATGTTGTTGGAGGAGTGCCTGAACACCCATCAGCAGGCTTTACTGCATTACAATAAGTAGAAAGTTTATCAGCACTACATTGATAATAACCAGAAGCAGTAGCGCCTAAATTATTCGGAGCAGAAGTACACGCAGTATTCGGAGCAGGAGAAGCATCAACAGGCTTCTGAACATTGCCTGAGGTACTTATCTTATCTGCATTACATACATATACGCCAGTATTGGTAGCACCACAATTATTTGCAGGAGAAGTATATGGTGTGTTTGGTGCAGGTGATGCGTCAGCAGGTTTCTGAGCATTACAAGTTACGCCAGTTTGCGCAGTATTACACACTGTATTCCCGAGACTAGTCTTGCCACAATTATTTGCAGGAGAAGAACACACTTCACCAAGTGCAAAAGTTTCATCAGCACCATTCACACAATTATCATCAACACCATTACATAATTCAGTCGCTCCAGGATAGATAGCGGCGTTATTATCATTACAATCATCGCTTAGCACATTTTGACTAGAAACAACCACATATCCTGTTCCAGGAGATGTACTACTTTCCACTGCTGAACCAACATAATGTCCATCGCCATCAGAATCCATTTTCCACCAGAAAGTTTGTGGCCTCTTACATTGGGGAACACCAAAAACAACTTGACAAGTCCAACCAGCACCATAAACCACAGGACAATTCACATCGTTAGATGTTCCTATATACCCATTTGCATCACAGGTATTATACGTTGTCGTTCTAAGTGTGGAAGAATCAATACAGCTCTTTGTTTCTCCAAGTCTTGGTTGCGCCTGTGCTATACCTAATGCGCATGCTGTTCCCAGACCATTACATACTCCGGGTTGGATATAGTAAATATTATTTGAACAATATGAAGATGATGCACATGGACTACTTCCAGTCGATACTGTACCGCAAGTACCACTACATGTCGGAGAGATATAAAATAGTGTACTTGTACCTGCAGGACAACGATTTGATGCAGTACATACATTCCCGCAACTTCCACAATTACTTGTTGTAGTGATGTCTGTCTCGCAACCACTATTCGCATTACAATTAGCATAACCGTTAATGCATGAAAGACACCAATCTGATCCTACACAATTGGCTTTGCGATCTTCATCAGAATCCGTATTAAGTGAATTTACCGGTCCACAAAAATTTGGACTTTCACAACGTAGAACACATCGATTATTTATACACTCATAAGGTCCATCAGGACAATCAAATATTGCTTTTATACATTGCACGCAAGACCCTGAATAACATTTCGTATTAGGCGCATAACAAACATTGCCGCACCTGCCACAATTAGCAGGATCGCTAACAGTACCTACACATGCACCATTACATAATGTCTGACCTGTCGGGCATTGACAATTACCACTAACACAGGAAAGACCTGATGAACAAGCATTCCCACACCAACCACAATTCTGGCTATCTGTTTGAGTATTTACACATTGTATTTGAGTCCACACACCCGGGGAAACTTCAACACTACACCCCTGATATCCCGTATATGTTCTATCAATAATCGTTCTATTAAGAGTATAATCATAATGAGTAATTTGTACTGTTCCGCTCGGACAACTACAATAGGGTGATGCAAATACACCACCCCAAAGATCACAAATATATCCATTAGAGCAACCAGTGGTAGTGCATGAAGTTGCATCAGCAACACATTGACCACTCGTACACGTATACCCAGAATTGCATGTACCACAGTTCAATGTTGCGCTACACCCATCACTCCAAGAACCACAAGTCTTACCCAAAGCAGTACAAGTAGTAGGAATACAAGTACCACCACCACCACTACCTTCATCACCCGCAACAGCTGTAGCAGCAGAAACATAAGGAATAATAAAAATAGATAACATCCCTAAAATAAATAATAAAAAGAATAAATATAGTACGCGTTTATTCATCATCAACCGCCTCACACTACTTTTTATCAATCTTTAGGAAACGCATTTAAATAGTTAATGATTTCAAAGCAGAAAAATCAGAAGTTATTAAATAGTCCCTTTTTAGTGGTAACAACCGTAAACTTTATAAATAGTAACATCCTAGAGAAAGTATGGGTAAACTCAAGAATACATTATTGATTTTGACGGCAATTCTTGCTATGAATACTGCGCTCATGGCACAATCTTATAGAAATATTAATGGAACAATCAAATCAATATTCGACAAGAAACCTGCAAGCTACGTGACTGTGACTATTGCGGAAAAAAATAATCCTATTAATACACAGACGACAAGAACAGATAACCAAGGGCGATATAATCTACTCGTAACAGGAATAAAAGATAAAGAAAATACTGAAACAATAACAGGAATAGAAACAATAGCAGCAGAAGGAACAATAGAATACGCACTACCAAAAACAGCAAAAACAAAAATCACAGTATTCAATATACTCGGACAAAAAATACGCGAACTCTACAATGCAGAACAAAGCGCAGGAAGACACCGACTCTACTGGGATAAAAAAAATGATGCAGGAGCGCGTGTAAGCAGCGGGATATATCCATATACTATAGAACAAGAAGGAAAATTCAAAGCAGGAAAAACATCAATAGTACATCGCGAAAACCCACAAACACTAGAACGCGCATTACAAGAACAAATAAACGCGAGAACAGAACAACAACGACTAGGAAAAACAACAGGAAGAACAGAATACACAATGACTATCGAAGGACAAAACATCTGGGGATGGCAAACAACATTCTCTACCAGTCAGGATACAACAATAGATCAATACATAAAAGACAAAACAAACATGCCTGCGAGTGTGATGGAAAAGTATAATAAACTAAGCAAGATGGACCCTACACAAAAAGGTAATGTAAGAACTCTCAAGCCATTAACAGCACATTTTGTAGTCGATACACTCAATGCTGTACAAAAACAATTCTACGAAATATACAAACAAAAAGCAACACTCATCCAAAACGCTAAAATAAACAATCTCGACACAACGTATTTCAAAAACAAAAAATTCGAAACAGGACAAGAATATCCAAACACGCCGAACGGAATGCACCAAATAGGATTTGGAGACGCAGGAGGATTTGCAGCGGCAACAGTAGTAGACTTCAACACAACAACAGGAATAATAAACAGAGCAGCAACAGTATACGATCAAGCATATCTCAAAAGCGAGAATTTAACATTCGGGTTATATGCTATGGATGTTTCATTAACCAAAGAAGTAATGACAGGAGAAACATACTTCGGAAGAAACGACGATCCAGACTATAATGGACTATTCAACTCGGCAGTAGGAAACCTTGGTAAAGATTTCAAAAATCCAATCGATATCACAATGTTACAAGCACATTTCATGAATCCGCCAAACACAAAGTGGGACTCAACTAAACAAATGGAAATCGCACCGAGTTGGCAAAATTATCTCGGAAAAACAAGCGGAAATGCAACAATGATCATACTCACCAGACATGACGGAACAACATACACTGCACTAAGCAATAAAAGTCTAGAACAAGTGATGAGAGATAAGTATAATCCGTAATCCTAATTTTTTTAGAAAGAAAAATCAAGATTTTTGTTTTTCCTGGAAATATAAAATTATTTCTCGAGTATTCAACACGCGAATTCTTGATTGTGTTTTTAATCTCTTATCATTCGACCAGAGGATGCTTTTATGATATGCGAGTGCGCATGCGATGAATAACATATCATTGATATCGATAGGTTGAGCAATAATAATTGCTTCTTTAATGTGCGGTTGTATGACTGCGTGTGGTACGATTAATACTTTTTAAAGAATTAAATGGAGTAGATCATCGAATTCTTTTTCTGAAAGTTCAGATTTTTTGTATAATTCATCTTTATGATGTTCCATCTCGATAAATATGTATGATGGAAAGAGGAAGAATCCGTCATAATCAAGAATTATTTTTCTAGTTGTAGAATTTTTAATGAGTGCTGAAAAGAGTATGTTCGAATCTAGAACAATATTCATTTCATAATCCTCTTTGTAGCAAGGGTATTAATTTTTTTACTAAAATCTTGAACATCTTTTTCTGTAAGTTTGCTTTTTTTCGCTAACGATTCAGCCATGCGCAATGTTTCAAGTTTTTCTATAATCGCTTTACGCGCAACTTCACTCCATCGCACTTCGGAAAATTCTTTCATCTGCAAATGAACATCGTTTGGCATTGATAATGTTATATTACTCATAATGATCACCTTTACACATAAGTATGTGATAACACATATATAAATCTTTCTATGTTGCTCCTTTCTAGTGGTAACTTCAGTAAACTTTATAAATAGTAACATCCTAGAGAAAGTATGAGTAAACTCAAAAACACATTATTGACTTTAACAGCAATCATTGCTATGAATACTGCACTCATGAAATTGCTATAATCCGTAATAACCCTATTCCACAACAACAATCTTAATAAAGTTTGAAGGATTATAACTATTATGTCGCAGATCATTTTCTTAGGAAGTGGAAGTGATTACCAAAGTATGCAAAAGGGGCGCAGTGCAGGCGGGATTCTCCTCGTCAATGAACAGAAAATTCTTATCAATCCGGGAATCGGCTCAATCATTCAACTCGCCAAACTTCAAGCTAAAATCGAGGAATTAGATTTCATCCTTGCGACAGAAGAAGACGATATCTACACGAATGATGCAGCATATCTCCAGAAGATATCTCACGCAAGGTTTATCACTCCAAAGAATCCAGAACCAAAAAAGGATATTATCTTCATCCAGACAAAACTTGATTCTTTAGCATTTAAGATAAAAACACATAAATATATGCTCACGTACTTCACAACAATCACTTACACGAAAAAACTTGCTGAGGAGTTGAAAGACACCAATATCATCATCAGCGAATATTCGAGCAGAGAACATACATTAAGCAAAGAACAAATCGTAGAATTAGTACAACAGATCAATCCTGAACTGTATATCTTAACAAACTTTACTCATGATGTCAAAGATCCATTAGAAGTAACGCGAGAGATAAAGAGATTGCTCCAAGAAAAAAACATTCCATTCAAGACGCAAATCCTTGCTGCAAAGGACGACATGATCATCAATCCTGAGTCATACAATATTAAATTGAAACAGAAGAGTCTGAATCAATTCTGAGAGGAGAGAATAATTCCGAGCATAATAATCGTCTCGCGTGTATACGATTCGGAGCGCACTTAAATAGTATGCACAATCTTACTATCCTAAAGCAGAAGAAGTATTTTAATATTGTGAATTAGAACCGGAAAATTTACGGGGTATACGTGTTAAAAAGCGAAAGGTATATAAATAACAGAACTACACTATTATTATCGATTATAATTTCATTAATCGAGGGGCGAAAACATGAAAGTTGTAAAACTATCCAATAACGTGTTAGGAAAACAAGAAGAATTAGAGAAATTTGCTAATTTGTCTAATATGTGTTCGTAAATTTATTATTTCTTTTTTATTATTGTGAGGGGGTTATGGATTCGATACTAGGATTACCTTTAGTTAAATATCGAAATAAGTATTTAGTATATTTAGGGTCTACTAAAGAGATAGTTGAATTTGACGCTACTCAAACTAAAGAGCATATTGCAGGAGAATTAAAAAATTTATTAAAACATAATTCGCTCCAAAATCCATTAACACATTTAGCTGATGCGGATACTTCCTATATTGCATTCACCCTGACAAAAGCATGTAATTTGAAGTGCGTATATTGCTTTATTGATGCAAATAGCGAGAAAACAATATTAACTAAAGAAACAATTATTGCAATTTTGTCAGATAGAATTGCATTAAATAAGAAAAAATATGTTCTAAATTTCTTTGGAGGGGAACCATCTCTATGTTATCCTACAATAAAATCTATAGTAGAATATTGCAAACAATTTAGCGATAAAGAGTTCTCTTTTTCAATATCAACCAACGGGGTTTTTTCGCAAAAATTTGCAGATTTTATCATTGCAAATAAATTCATCATTAATTTTAGTTGGGATGGTTTATATCAATCGAAAAACCGGCCATTTGTTAATGGATCATCTAGTGTTAGCAATGTAGAAAAAACCGCAGCGTATCTTGTCAAAAATAACGCATTCTTTAAAGTCAGGATAACCATGACTGCACCGATGTTAAAAGAATACAAAAAAATTATCGATTATTATGCTAAATTCGGTGTGCGATTCTTACATGCAGAACCGATATTAGCTGCGGGGCGGGGAAAAAATAATTCATTTGTCTGCAATCCTAAAGAATTTTCAAAAACATTTGTAAAAATGATTAAATATGGTAAAACGCGCGGAATGACTGTGTTTAATCTTGTTTACACCCATTTTTTATTAGAGACTCCTATTACTTGCCCAATTTTTAAGGATGATTTTTTTGTTATAAATCCCGATGGAAGCGTATCAAAATGTTTTGAATGCTCATATGCAAATCATCCATTAAGTAGCACATTTATCGTTGGAATGTTTGATCAAAAAAAGAATAAGTTACAACTTTCTGCATCGAAAATAGCACATATTCATACGTTGTATAATAAATTATTACATTGTAATTCTTGTAGTATAAAAGTTGCCTGCGGGGGTGGTTGCTTAGATCGCGCATTAAATATGCCTGCTAGCGAACCCTCACGTTGTAAAACACCTTATTCTTGTGAATTATACTTCCATTTACTTGAAGAACTCATCAAATATTGGTATTCTGAAGGTAAGGTCAATGGCTAATTATGCTATTTTCTCCGATTTTGTAGAATCAGGAAGCCCGATACATATTGGGATCATCTATGAAATGGTGATGAGCGATATTATCAAGAAATATTTTATAAATAATCAACATCTGTGCAAGTATATTTATGGACTGGACGAAAATACGTGCGCTATCCCGCGCGATGGTGCTGTGGAAGAGCATCTTTTTGAATATCGAAATAAAATGCAATCACTACTTGATGTGTTAGCACCTCATAATACTATCACTGTTAAAACATATTCTTCAGAACATATTGCTGCGGTAAAAGATGCGTATATGCTCTTAAAAGAACACCACGATTTATATGTTGGAGAGTATCGCGGGGATTATGATCCATTAACTGGTTCATTTATTAGTCAACGAATACGTAAAAAGAACCCTGTTGAAACTATAACTCATTCCGAAACCGCAGTCTTTTTTGATACTACTAAATATTCTGATGCAATCATAACTGCGCTAAACGTCATACACGTATTTCCTGAAAGTCGTAAGATCGAGTTACGTAATAGTATCCGGGAAGGTTTAAAGGACTTTTGTATTACCCGCAATTCAAATGTGCAAGGAATACTTTGTGACGGATCGCGATTATATTCGTGGTTTGATGCATTAATCGGATATATTCAACCAACCGATTTGCACTTTGCCAATGACAAAACCACCAACATTCATGTGTGCGGTCCAACGACATTACTACCACATCTCATTAATTATCCTGGATTATTAGAGGCATTAGACCAGCCGTTACCTAAAGACATATTATTTCACGGCTATTTTCAGACTAAATTCAATACTACTTTTGACAGCATACTAAAAACAGACTCAGCAGATTATTTACGTCTCTACTTATTTTACAAAAAAAATCCTTTTAATAATTCAACATTTACTGAAGATGAGTATGTTGCATTCAAACGACTTGTGCATAATAAATTTGCTCCGTTAAAAAAATATTTCGCCCAACCTGTTGTTAAACTTTCTAAAGAAGAATATGTTACACATGTTGTGCAGTACGATAACGCAATGAATCACTATCGATTAGATAAGGCTGTCGACGAAATTTTTAATATTTCAAAACAACTCAGGGTACTTGCACATTCGAATAATTGGGATAACTCTTATAAAACAACTCTTTTCAACGCCCTTGATTACATGTTGACGCCTTTTGTTACTGATCAAAAAAATAGTATTACTATGCTTATGACAGGTAGCACACTATGAAGCATCAATCATATATCGATATTCGTGATCTTATCCATGTATTAGATACAGTTTGCTCTGCAAAAACTTCTAATACTAGTATTACAAGTAAAGAATTACAAAATACACTATTGCTAAAAGGTTACCTCCGAAAAAATAAATCCGGTTTACAAATCACAAAAAAATCAGAACAACTACTCAATAAGTATTTGTTATCGAAAAATTCTGCTCATTCAAAAAAACCGTATGCGGTCATCGATTCTGTTACAATACAATCCTTTTATAAAGATCTACCTTCTGATAATGAATGTATTGATCAAACTCGTGCAACAAAGGCGACAGCTTTTGCACGAACGAGAATTATTGCTCAAGAACAATATGACCAAAAGAATGCCGTTGCAATATTAGGAGATTCTGATTTTAATTCATTCTGGCTTCATAAATTCAAGATGAATAATATTACTGTTTTTGATATTGATAAACGCGTTCTTAATAAAATACGCAGTGCCATGCCTGCTGTTCGTACTGTTTTTGCTGATTTTAGATTAGACATGTCTATGCATACTAATACATTTGACGTCGTTATTATTGATCCACCCTATAGCCTTGAAGGATTAAAATTATTCCTTTATCAATCATTGCGTCTGCTGAAGAAAAAACCCGGTCGTCATATTTACTTGAGCATGCCTAATTTTCTAGAAGTGGATTATTGTAAACATACTACAAAATACTTGCTTTATGAAATACAAAAAATCATTATTCGATGCGGATGCTATATTGATTTTTTATATGACGAATTCAACACATATGAAAAAGATATTTTACTCCGCTCGTCATTTATTCGTATAACCACGACTGATTCTTTTAATGTAAAAAAACAGTTCACTACAAAAAAAGGCATTTATACTAATAGTACTCCATATCGTAAGTATATAAAAAATTCTGATGTTATTGTTCAATTATGAGTATGTTGAAATATTCCATTATCCATAACTAGTTCTAAATCAAGAATGATGGTTGGCTTAAGAATAATGCAATCGACGTGTATCTTGCTTTTCCATGTAGCTTTCGTTAATGTACTGATTGGATCGCCAAACGCCATATGAAATGAAGGAAATTTTTCATCGTGTAATGGTTCATACAATAATTGCGGGATGTAGATGTTTGTACCAATAGCAACTTCCCCTACTCGATCTCCATTATTGCAACTATACACCGTTTTTTTAAATGCAGTAACGAGTTTCTTATTTTTTGAGGATATAGCGACGATCCGAGAATTCTTTATAACTATTTTGAGCGGAGTTGCTTGTAGTGATTTTTGGTCGAGGTGTACAAGATTGCCTATAACGCCATCAACACATAATACGCCGTTAACCTGTTGCGGGCAAGTAAATACTTCTCCTGCTGGAAGATTTCCTAAGCCGCCCTTATGAAAGATTCCATCATCAGCAACAAACGTATAGTTGGGGTTGAATAAAATGGTTAAATTTGTTCCTGCAGCACTCTGTATTACCATGCTTTTTTTATGCAACATCTTTTGATGGATCTTACGGGTAAACTGTGCAACTTTTGTGTAATCTACAGATAATCCTGATCTAATAATTGCATCATTTAATCCCGGCATATGTACGTGTGTAATCTGATATTTTTTTACTAAACGTAATAATGGTGACGCAAACGATTCATGTTCGCCAAAAACCCATTTACAGCCATAGATTGTAATCGTACATATTTTTAGTTTATTTGCCATTGCGGGAGTCATGATTGCAGGTCTTGAATACATGTCAAGTACGTGTTCATAATACACTATTTTTTTTTCAGCAAGAATTTTTTTTATGTAGGTAAAGAAGTTTTTCGTTTGTGAATCATAAATAAGCAAAAGTATATCGGTTCTTTTTACGTGTAAATTAATACTCAATAATTGTTCCGCAGCGAATAATAGCTTGTTTTTTTTCATTTGCAATAATATACTCAACTATTAACATAATTAGAATTGATACTTTATAAATATTATTATATGCTTGCAGTCTTGTTCAAGTACGTAATTACTTTACACTTTTAACTTTTTGATGTTTTTCTTCTTTTCGGTGATACTTTATGGAAAAATTGACCGAAAAGAAGCGTAAGTGGACTATTCAACAGTTTCGTGCAAATAAGAGTGCAACAAGCATTGCACGTGTTCAAAAAGTAAGTCGACAAATGGTTTACTATTTGGCTGATAAATTTAAACGAAAAGGCATCTTAGCTTATGTGGTAAAGAAGGTCGGTAGACCTCCTTTGCCATTAAACAAATCGTTTGTTAAGAGGGTTGTTGATATTCGACGTCGTGATGATTATGGTGCAGAAAAATTACATTATGTTTTGAAAAGAGCTGGTTTTACTGCTTCTCAACGTCAAATACAAAAAATTCTTGATACGGAAGGATTGACTGAACCCTGTGTTAATCGCAGGAGACAACGCACATATGTTCGTTATCAGTGGCCAATTAGCAATTATATGTGGCATGTCGATTGGTCGGAATATGAAGAAAAACAGTAAATATCTTCTTACTCACGGACCACACTATCCAAAAATATGTCCGGTAAGTGCGGACCCCGAAATCAGAAATGCCGCAATACAAGGGATTAAACGGATTCGTCCCAAATAATTTTGATGAATGTATTATCTGCGTTATCTCCTTCCTAATTTCTGAGACTGATTTTTTTAGTGTAAAGTCTATGTCCTCACTTATTCGTGAATGGTTGAGAAATATTTTCTGAAGCGCTGTTCCGCCTTTGAAATATATTCCCTTTATATCTTTTAAAAGATAGAGTATTCTTGTGATATAATAATCCTTAGCGAGAAGCGTCTCGTTAAATGAAGTTTTTCCGACTAAGTCTGCAATAAATTGTTTGTCTACTTTCTCTGTCTGTACCATTGTTTAGCCTCGTCTTTTGAAATAATTGCGAAGGGATGTTGTTCTATCGCTTTCTTGACTCCACTACGTATTTTTCGAACAGTTGTCCGGTGAAACACAAACCGCATATTCATTATATTATAAGTGCCTTGTCTCTTTGTAGTATATACATCTATCTGCGCAGGTATTTGTTCTGTAAGTTTCCAATATTTTGCTGCCGCCCATCCGCCGATAACATAATCTTTGCCATCACATATCTCATCTGCAAGAATAAAAGGATGTTCTGACCATCCTCCACTACGCGATTTTATTGGTATAAGATAATATTTTTCGCGGTTTATCTTGATAACCCGACCTTTTGTTCTCAGCCCAAATATGAAGTCAGAAATGTGCTGTGGCGTTTCGAAGAATTGTTTGATGGTCTCTCGTGTAAAGAAATACGTTTGCTCAAATTCGAGATGCGCAATAATTTCAACTTCCTTTTTTGAAAGACCTTTCACATTATCACCAAAATTGGATATTTGGCTATATTCGTGTTATGAGTATTTAAATATTGCGGCTTTTTGATACGATAACCCATCTTATGACATCTATTTATCCGAGAAAAAAGAACTCATTAAAATAGGTTACGCGTGTATGTCCAGTGGGAGTGATATATACACTCTCGAATTAAAAAATTTTATAAACACCAATAATTATAAACATACTCCGATGCAACCACTCGATCTTATTATTATCTTTGCATATCTCATCGGATTATTCATCTTTGCGATTTGGATCGGAACAAAATCTAATCTCGAAAATTATCTCGTTGCAGGACGTAAGTTCAAGACATTCTTTCTCGTCTTTACCATGGCTTCAACCATGATTGGGATGAGTACAGTCCTGAGTACTGCATCTGCATCGTACAGTTCAGGGATATCATTTGCGGTTTCAGGATTATTCGTCATCCTTGCAGGATATGTGGTTGTCTATTTCTTTGCAAAAAAGATCAAGACATTCGGAGATACCTATAAGGCGCATACCATGGGTGATTTTTTTGCGCAGCGCTATTCGAATCGTGTACGCGTCATCGCCGGCATTGTCATCATCGTCGCATACCTCCTCTTCTTTGCAGGATTACTCCTCGGACTATCACAATTATTTCAAGTGTTCGGAGGACAAGGACTTTTTATCTCACTTATCTTCGCACTCATCGGGGTAGTGATTTATACTGCAATCGCAGGTATCAAAAGCGATTTCTATACGGACATCGTCCATTTCATCGTCATGTTCATCACCCTTGCAATAATCCTACTTCCCTGGATGATCATCAAGAGTGGGGGAATCGGCGCAATCATGAGTAAACTTCCTGCAGGATATCTTAACATCTATAATTTTGCTGGCCCGTCATTCTTCTGGCTCGTCATACTCTTCGGCGCCCCAGTATTTTTAATGTATATGGAAATCTGGCAACGCATCTATGCAAGTGCAGATTTGAAGACAGTGAAACGTACATTACTCTATTCTGCGCTCATCACCATCCCATTCATCGTCCTTGCAGTAATTATCGGACTCATCGGAAGAATACAGCTGCCAGGAATAAATCCAGACAGCGCATTACTCCTCGTCATAAAAAATTATCTACCCACTGGACTTATTGGTCTTGCAGTCGCAGGACTCATCGCAACAATCCTTTCAACACTCAACACAGTAATTATGGTCATCAGTGCAATATTCATCAAAGACTTCTACATGGGATCCATAAAAAAACATGCGTCAGAAAAACATTATCTTAAGGTCGGACGCATCATCACATTCTGCGTCGGAATCAGCGGAATTGCACTTGCGTATATTTTCCCAAATTTTGTTGAACTTGCAGTCGCAGCAAATGGCGGAGTACTCATCCTTGCGCCAACAGTCATCGGAGGATTCTTCTGGAAGAAATCAACAGAACGTGGAGCATTCTGGTCAATACTTTCAGGATTTATCGTACTTGTTGTATCCTACCCGTTCCTCGGAAAAATGTCCTTTCTCCCTGCATGTGTCGTATCACTTGCAAGTTTTATTGGATTGTCGTTGATGAAGAAGGGGAAGAAAGCTAAGAAGAAAGTTTTGACGATTTAATCAATTCCTTATTAATCCCTTCAACCCACGCCACCAGTTCTTTTACGAATCGGTGTCTTCGCTCTTTGAGTTCTGGATTTAAAGAATTAATAATTTCGGATTTGATTTTTTCAACATTAATGCCATCCCATCTTTTTACTATTTTTTTCATTCCAATAATCGGTTTCTTACCGTCCCAATTCACCGGAGAACAAAGAAAACCATACGGTTTTAATTCTCTGTTCCACGTAATATCGATGTCGACAAATTTGCCTTCGAAATTTTGGATTTTTAAGAAGTTATGTCCATGAATCCATTCGCCCTCTTTAATAATCTTAATCAAATTTGGTGGTAATTTTAATCCTTGTTCACTATAATAGAACGTGCAAACAACCGGCTTATATTTAATGCGTAATTCATCAAGACATGCTTGCAATAAAAGATGTTTTCCCTGACATGTCCCTTTTCCCTTCTGCAAAACTGTTTCAGGAGTTCTTGCCTCGCCCCAAGGAATTTTTGCAATAAGATTAACAATCGAGATTAATTGTTGCTCTTTACTCATTTCGTAGAGGCAATTATTTTTAAGATAGTTGATAATTAATTTATCTGTACTCATGATATAAAAAAGAACGCATTCTTAATAAATGTTACCGCTTTTTACAGCAGCAGCGTTATCGCCCATCCGATCAAGCATCCTGCACTGACAAATGGCATTGCGGGATAGAATTTTCCTTTCTTTGCATAGAAGAATAATAGTCCGAGTGCAATCGTTGTTGTCAGAATAATGATTGATGAATGCATAAATGCTGTAGGTTTTGTGAGTCCTAATCGCAGCATGCCTTCAAACACCGCACCAGTAAAAATAAGTGGGAACGCAATATCTCCACCACCGAGGATTGCCATTTGTAGAGTTGATTCTTTTGCACTCTTTGCAAGGTGCGGCAATTTCATGGATTTCAATCCTGATGAAGATGCAGTGGTTTTACTATCCCTCATTTTTGATGAAGATGTATTTTTTGATTCTGATTTTCTCCTATAAGGAATCATCAGTCCTGCAAACACATTAGATTTTGTCTGAAATTTTGCCATGGTAATCATGTGTTTTGATTTCCAGACTGCATACATATCATAGAGTGAGATAATGAGTAATAAGATGATCGCCCACAACACTGTGAAGAGTGGAACAATGAGTAATGCGATTCCTGAATAGACTAAGACTTCAGTAATATTATGGATAAATACATTCGGCCAAAACACCTTCCAGATAGTCAATGCGAGTGCAAGTCCAATCGCGAGGCCATATGAAAAAAATAAGTTATATTTGATGAGTACACCAAGGGCAATCGCACTTGCAATCCAGACAGCAATAAAATACCATATCTTCCAAAGACCTGTTTTTCCAAATCTCGCGAGGAGTAATACGAGTAATGTCCCGATAATCACTCCGATGACTACATAGATTAAACTTTCTGCGCCCGTGGTATCAGGACGGGCACCGACTGCAGTATCATCATGCGCAACAGTAATAATTGTCGTATTCCCTTCAATCGCAGTATTCACCTGCGCATCCTTCATAATAAGGAAGAGTCCGAATACTTGTGCGAGGACAAAAAATGAAAGCAAAATAACAGTTATTGATATGGTGTGTTTCATTTTTTACGTTTATCCCTCAAGTTCGTGATGATTGCAGTGATGACAGGGATAAGTGAGGTCGCCATGATAATAATGATGACGATTGAAAAATTTTCTTGAACCCAAGAAATGTTTCCGAAAAAGTATCCCACCCATAAGAATAGTCCGACCCACACGATTCCTCCAACCACATTATACATAAAGAATTTCCAGTAATCCATTTTTCCAATGCCCGCAAGGAACGGGGCAAATGTTCGAATAATGGGGATGAATCGCGCAAGGATAATGGTCTTTCCACCGTGTTTGATAAAGAATTTTTTCGTTATAGAAATATTCTTTGCATTGATAATATGCTTATATATTCTATAAATCATGCTACGAATAATCACATTTCGTATATTCATAAAATACCGGAGACGTATTACTACATGAGAATCTCTTTTTATCCCGCGAATATCAATCTCATATCTTTTCATGAATTGCGGTCTTGCTCTCAAAATTTTTCGACCGAGATAGTGCCCAATCCAATAATTCATGGTATCGCCGAGTATTGCCGCGAGTGATAAGAGGATGAAGAGGAGCCAGATATTGAGTGAACCGATTGCGGCAAATGCGCCGAGTGCAAAAATGAGTGAATCACCCGGTAGGAAGGGCGTCAATACTAAACCTGTCTCAAGAAAAATAATCAAGAATACTACAACATAAGTCCACGGGCCAAAATATTCGATGAGTTGACTCACATAACGATCTAAGTGGAGTACATAGTCGATGAGTAGTTGAAAAATCCCCATCGTATTGTGATTTTATCTGTGTTTAAAAAGTTTCGTAAAAGATAAAGAGTTGATGAAAAAAAGAAAAATACAAGAAAAATTTGCTATCGCAAATCAAAAATTTTTAAGCTGTATAAGAGTATTCTATACTTTATATACAATAAAAAAAATTATGAATACGACGCTAATTCCATAATCGTTACGCCATAATTCGAGACTGCTTTTACCGGGACTGGAATTGTTGTAACATACCAATACGTGGAGTCTGCACTCGCATATTTTAGTGCATCAAATGTCCCGAGTGGTACAGTAACCTTTTCTGAACCTGCGTAGATATATTTGACTGCAACAGCAGATGCTTGCGCAGAATTCTCGAGTGGACATGAAACAGAGGTAAGACGGTCAGTATCTTGCACCCTTTGAATAAACGCCATTTTGAGGCAGGAAAATTTTGTCGCATCAAGCCAAATACGCGTCGTTACGCCATTTGATGTCGAATCTTGGACCCATACGGATGCTCCATAGAGCGTTTCAGATTTTACACTCGATTCTACAGTCGTATTTACATCACCATCTGCAAGTTTCGTCGTTAAACGATAGGAATATGTACTTACATCACTGAATCGGTATAATTCTCCATATGTTTTTTCTGTATCGACAGGAATGACTGTTGTTCCTGTTTTAGTGGTTTTACAACCGACCACCAGTACAAGACCACCTACAAGAATAATAATCATTATTGACATAACTGTAAACTTCATGACAACCACCTCTCAACATCTACGAGCGGGCATTGTATAAAAAGTTTTCCCTTTCCATAAGGCGTTATACAAGAAATTTAATTCTGTTTCACCCGTACTGTTTCAGTCATCATTTTCGTACTTACGTATGCGAGTGCATCAATATCAGGATGGTATAACTCAATCATGTCAAGATCCTGACGGGGAAATATTCTTCCATCTTTAATATTCGCCCCTTCGATTAATGATTTTTTTATTTTAAGATATTCTTTTGGCGCTAAGAAGAAATCGACATCACCGACCTGGGATCGGTAAATATCCGGTTTACGTATATACAGATGTGTATAGATTGTTTGCGGGACATCCCCTTTCGCCTTGATAATAATGGGTTTATATAATTTAAAATATTTTTGATTTGGATTGCTAGAAGGTTCTGTAAGTTTTTTTCTCATTTGGATAAGCTGATTGTATTCTTTTTCGTAGTGGCAAAAAATACCGATATTCCCCGCATTAGGAAGATATCTCCCAAATGTGTGTTTACAGAGTGTATGACAAGAAAAATGCGTGTGCTTTATAGCTTCCAATAATTGAGAAATATTTTTTATGGGACTGAACCGATATAATCCTATTTTTTTGGAATTCACACTTATCTCAACGAATCGTGCTTTTAATAGTTTATTCTTTTATTCATCAATTCGTTTCTTTGAAAAAATACCGCGGTCCCTTTCGGGGTTGTCGGAAAATAAGCTTCGTTTTTAGCATCGCTCGTGTTTGTTTTGTTAATTTTATGGAAAATGTTGCCATTTGCAATTCTGCAACACTTTCTGGAACTGCTGTAGAGAACACTCACCTTGAGATGCTAAAACTATTTTCCGACAACCCCGTCTCATTCAATAACTATTTAAATACGAACAGCCAGAAGAAAAAAGAGGTGAAGTAAAATGAAGTATGCACATCTAAGCGCAGGATTTATGTTGACCAGTATCATCGGATTTTTCGTCTCAGTCTATTTTGTGATGAAACTCTCAGAGACCTGGGGATTCACATTCGCACTCTTCTTTGTCATCATGTTCATCTCGTCAATCATCAGCATGACGCACGCAGATTTCACAAAGAAAGAATTCCAGGAAGAACTTGCAGTCCATGAAAAGATTGATAAGAAGTTATGGAAGAAAAAGTAAAGTCGGTCTAAATTATTTTTTTTATTAATTGTGCAACTTCGGTATCTTTCTGCCAAATAATCTCAGCCATACGGAATATTTCTGCTTCGAATAAATCCTTTTCTCTAAATGCAGCAATTCTTCTTAACCGTTCAATAGATCGGATAACAATATTAATATGATGTCCGTAATAATTATACACATATTCCCCTCGAGTATATTTCTTCTCTACCGCAAGCGGCATAAATATCAGTATATCAATATCAGAGTCAGCACGGTGATTGTTTTTCGCACGAGAACCATAAAATACTGCCGCATTCATAAATGGTTTACATGATAAAAACCACTGCTTTTTCGGCAATACATCCGCGATAAATGCATTCAATAACGTTATTGTTTTTTTTCGAGAGAGTGGTAGAGTCATTGCATTCATAGTTTAAACACATCCTCGCCAAACCCCTCGTCTTGTTTCGGGAGCGCTGATGGGTCTTCGCCGCCGTGCCACGTCAATCGCGGTCGCAAGCGCATCGGATACATTTTCTCGTTATTATCATCGAAGATGATTGCAGCGCCTTTGACGCGCGGAAGATCGTCAAGTTGTTCAACGAGTCCTTCACGCATATAACTTTGCATTAATGCACCGAGTGCTTCTGTATCCAGTTTTGCCGTGATGCGATGCGCAATCACCACATCAGATTGGGTCATAACATCAGTATGGATTTTTCCGGGCTGCTGGGTTGCAAGGATAAGAGATATTCCCGGCTGTCGTCCTTCACGTAAAATCGTTACGAGTGGATCTGTGGCAAGTGTTTTTCCGTCGTGCGGCAAGAATTCATGCGCTTCATCAATGACGAGCCATACCATAGGAAACTCAAACTTCTTTGTCTGCTCTTCACCGAATAAATTAATGGATTTGTGGATCTGTGCATATTCCTCGTCTTTACGTGCAATCATGCGTTGGATGAATAATTTTTCTGCGATAAGTCCAACAACAAGATTCTTAATATTCCAGGAATTCGGCATGGTCGCATAGCAGGAAAGATCGACGACAGTCACTTGCCCGCCTTTTGCAAGATCTGAAAGTGGTGTTGCACGATGCGATATCGGAGTTGCAACAGTAGTTTTTTTCTTATAGTCAAGCGAAGACTTTTTTTCAGGTTGAAGAGTAGAAGAAACTATTTGAGTTGTGAGTTCTGGTTCAAAAATTCCCCAATTGCGTGCATTAAAGAATAAGTTTTTTGCAGCATTTCGGGTATTACTGTCTGCTTCTTTATCCTGATCGATCATTGCAACAATATCCGTAATCGCATATTCTATTCCCTGCGTTTCATGACGATCTTTAAGTGCATAAATTATTTTTTCGATTAAGACACCAATAGGATTATTTGATTGCACGCCAAAACTCATACACCAGTCTCCGGCGTCAAGTTCTAAGGGTTTAATAGAAAAAGGATAATCAGTCGGGATACCTTTTTTTCTGAAATCATCAAAAAAACCAGTCGGCGTATAAATTTTGACATCAAGCGCCTTTCCGGAAAGCCCCCATTCATTGAGAAGTCCTTTATCTTTCTGATTCGGATACTTCATGGTCCAATAGATACCCATGGTATCAAGGAGTATGACTGAAATATTATTCTTGATTTCAGGGGGGAGGTCAGAAATGCCTTCTGCAATGACGCCCATCGTGTACGATTTCCCCGAACCCCTTTTTCCCACGACGAAGAAAACATGCGCACGGGTGACATCAAGAAATATGTTATTACTCAGGCTTGTAGTCCGCCCCATCTTCACATAATGTTTACCGATAAAAACAGTGCCTTTATCACCGAATTTTTCCCTATCTGCTTCGTTACGCCCCACAATGATATCGAACATGACTTCACATATTCTAGACGCTATATATAAATTGTTATTAACTAACAAGTAGAAATCATAAGGTATTCACAAGAGTATGCGCAAGAATATGAATCGGAATATAAATTAAAACATAAACTTGAAAAATTATTTACAAGAAAAATTTGCTATCGCAAATCAAAAATTTTTAAGTTGTATAAAAGTATTCTATACTTTATATACAACGAGGAGAACGAAAATGTATCCAATAATAGATTGAAATACCTAATATCCCGGTAATACAAATGATCCTGATAATCCATATATATACGCGTTGTTCTGGCGTGAAAGATACAGAAATAATTGTTGACCAAAAATCCTGCATGGATGCTGGCTTCCGGGCAGAAGTATTCAAAGAATCATTCACTGAATCATTCTTCGCACGAGAATAGTTAGTGTCATTAAGGATGCGAAATACGGGTGTTATACGCGATTTCGGCAGGGGGATTAATGATTGTGAAGGAAGTTCGAGTTTCGTACTTGTTCCAATAATAAACATACTCAGACCGGGGGATTGAGCGACATAGTAATATGCAGTATCTGTTGCATATACGAGTGTGGTTTTGAGTTCAATCCACGCATTTGAAGAATTGCCAGCAGATTGTTGCAATCGATATAATCGCACATCTGCAGGATTACTCGTATACGATTCTAGAAGAGATTTTGGAATGCTAAAATTGAGTGATGCATTAATAATTTCTCCATCTGATAGTTCTGGATGATCAATTGCAAATACTGCAAAGGGCACTCCAGTAAACACCGTATTGGTAGTGGTTATTATTTCAGAAATCGCACGCGAATCAGAATCATTATACGTATAGACTGTAACGGCAACAGTCTTTGTACCATTAAATAATACCTGCAATCCTGTAAGTGAAGTTTCATTAATCGTCGTCACATTACGCGCAAGAATTATCGTAAATTCTTTAGATACATTCGTAAAGACATACGCGGCAGAAGTAAACGAATGACTAGTATTCGCGATTACTGTCCGAATAAGCGTATCTGCAGGAATTGACATATTACGCACAGTATTATTCACAGTATTATTTATAGAAGGCATGGTGCTTGTTATACTACTGCCCCCGCCTCCACTTCCTCCACCACCGCTGCTATGACGGGACGGAGGCGTATACGTAAATGATGCGCTGATATTTGCACTATTTCCTGCACGGTCAACGCAGGAAAACATCACTGTATGCGACCCTGAATCAATATCATCAACAGATTCATAAAATGATATATTCGTTGTTGTTTGCAATAGTACAACGCTGGCAGTATCAATCGAATAATTACAAGAACCCTTTTCATTCAGCGAAATATTGAGTGGTACCGGCAGCTCCGTATAAGTTCCTGTGGGCGCATGAACGGTAATCGTTGGCGGCGAGTAGCGTAATGATTCACAATTATTATCAAAAATATCAGTATATGCAGCTTCAGAAACACCAAAATAGTCAAGTATCGTCGGTGCAATATCGCATTGCGCGCGGGTATGATTATCACTTGCAAGTACGAGGAAATTATTATTGGATAATAACGGCAATATTGTCGTATCATTATTGCGTACCCCGTGTCCGGTAGTATTACTATTCCATCCATGATCTGCAGATACAATAATTTGAGTTACTATGGAATTCGTGGAATTGCCGCTGAGATTTGCAGATTCCAATATATCAAGGAGCATCCCTATCGCATCATCAACAGCAATAAGTGATTCAACATACTGTGTAGAATTATCCCCATAGACGTGTCCTGTGCAATCGGGAACACCGTAATAGACTACGAGGTAGAATGATTCATTATAATACTCATTAATGAAATCTGCTGCAGCCTGAGAAACATTTTGCGGGTATGAACACGCGCCACTATACGGCCAATTCGTCCAGTAGGAATTAGTGGTCTTATTCCTCCAGAAATCAACTTCAGGTTTTGCATTGCTTAAGATGCCGTCAGGAATATAGAGTGTTTGTTTTCCGTAGACGAGGCCTGTCTTGATGCTGGAATTGTATGCTTTTAATCGTTCAAACGTTGTGAGTCCGTTCGGGATAGATCTTGTATTTTCCGGAACATACCAATTATTTGAAATTGTTGTATATGTTTCATTAAGTCCTGTATGCAATTCTGCATTTCCCGGTGCAGTCTCTGTTGCGGTATGGCCGGTGATCTGTGCAGTACCCATCCAACCGTCAGTTGCAATAAGCCGCATCATATTGGTAAGATTTCCCTGTGTATAGAGCCTATTGAATGCTGCAAATTGTGCTCCATCAATTCCTATAAGGATTACTTGTTTTCGTAAATAATTTACTGACAAAAATGTTTGATTGATAGCAACACTCCATTCATAAGATGCTGTCGAATGATTATTTGTGATATTGACAGTAACGATGTGCGTTCCGACTGTCCAATTTGCTCCCTCAAATGTAAATATTGAAGTATTAGTTGCAACGAGTTCTGTATCAACATACCATGACGAATTCAGTGCATTCCCTTCAAGGTTAATAGCAGTATAATTTAGGATGAGCGAACTATTTTTGAGGATGGAATACTCTCCTGGCGTAGGAGTTACTTGTGTGATGATCAACGAATTATTTGTGACAGTTATTGTTGCGTTTGTACTTATAGAAAGACCGTAAGGATCAGTTGCAGTGCAGGTAATTGAATGATTGCCGATAAGCGTATTGTTTGCATAACGCGTATAACGTGCATACGCCGGTCCGCTGTCTTGTAATGCATACGCAGTATCATTGCAGGAAAATATGAGCGTGTCATTGTCCGGATCTGTGGCATTGATAAGAATGGTGATATTTGTTCCATTTAAGAAATAAAGCATTGTGCCACCAGTCTGATTCGTGATGACTAAATTATTCGGTGCACGATTATTATTATCAGTTACCGTAAGTGTAAATGATAAGGGAGCTGTTGCAAACTCATACCCATTGATGCGGATCCATTTTATTGATGTTGTAGTATTGCTTTCAACATACTCATAGGGTAATCCCGCAGCCCATCCTGCATAGACATCAATATTGCCTGAAGCATTGTATACATATAAATCAATATCATCAGTAGGATTAGTCCAATTAATACGTATGGTCTCATTACCTGATTTAGGATTATAATATGCGTAAGTAAATACATCACCTGTAGAATAATAAGCTCCACCACTTGTTGATCCACTATGCAGTAATTGTCGTGAAACATTAACGGTGTATTGGAATGGTATAGTAATAACAATAGGAATTGCATACTGCATTGGAATAGTCACACTACTATTATGTCCTGTACCATTAAGGTGGAGTATTCCTGCATATGTTGATGCGTATACAGCGGACGTATTTGTAAATATGCACGAGATATTAAGAGTAGTACTGCTCGAAACAAGAATACTCGCTTCTAATGGAATAGCGCATACTGATGCATTAAGTATTGCCCCTGTATCGAATGCGACTAAATCATCCAGTGTGATATTGAATGTATAATTGAGTCCTATAGATTGCACAGTTGTTGCATCAAGAGCGAGATTAAACGATACTGATCGGTTAGGAATAAGGAGTAATTCTGCACGATCTGTTGATACTATAGATCCGACAGTATTCTCGTTTTGGACACTGATAATTATTCGGGGTTCAAATATTGTTAGTGCATCAACAACCCCTGTACCCTTATCATAGACGCTGCCGGTGATTGAGCGTGCAGCATGCATCAACAATCCCCGAATAATTCCCGGGCTTAGTGAAGGATTCTTTTCACGCAGGAGCGCAACAACTCCTGTAACATGGGGGGCGGCCATACTTGTTCCAGTAAGTCCAAGATACCTACCGGGGGCGCAATTAACGCAAGAACCTGTTGGGACAGTACTGATAATACCGACGCTTGGCGCGACAAGTTCTGGATCGAATCGTCCAAATGCTGAAGGACCAGAACTAAAATCTGCGATACTATCATCACTCGTCGCTACCGTATTATGATCATCAATGCCGCCAACAGTAATTACGTCACGTGCTGCTGCAGGAACTGCAATTGTTCCTATCCCCAAACCATCATTTCCTGCAGCAATAACAACAGGTATTCCGGCAGCAATTGCAGCGTTAACTGCGCGCGATATGACATCAAGACCACTATTCCCTAAAGGATCATAAGAATATGATGCACCAATGGACATGCTGATAACATCTGCATTATGGTCTATTGCCCATTGCAGTGCATTAATCATCGCAGATGTTGCACATTCTCCTGCAGCATTGCAGACTTTTAATGCATAAAAATTGACATCAGGAGCAATTCCGATAAATGATGTAGTCGAATCATTTGCACCAATGATTCCTGCAACATGGGTTCCGTGACCATTATCATCAATAGGGGTTGCCGTATTATTTACAAAATTGTAACCGTCACGGACACGACAATTACTTCCCATCATTGTACAATTTCCTAAGGCGGGATGTGTATAATCTATTCCCGAATCAATAACTGCAACAGTAATATTGCGTCCAGAAACATTATACGTGTTTCTCGCTTCATTTGCACGGATTGCATTGGTACTTACATTCAGTGCGAGTATTGGCCTGGGATCGCGGATTGCCTGCAGATAAAACACCGTATCAGGATAAATCGTGAGACGGGTACCGGATTTTTTGAGCTTTTCTAATTCTGCAATTCCGTTCGCAGTAATTGTTCCTGAAAATCCATTAATGATAGAATATTCTGTGTGGAGCGTCAACTCTTTACCCAATGAATCAATGATGCGTGTAGGTGTTTCAGAAACAGGTGTCGCTACTGCTGCACGTGCGCGGGAAGCAGATTTCATAAGTGACGATTGCACTCCGACAATCGGTTGAGGCTTTTCAATGACGACAATGACTGCCATTGGTTCTGTACTCGTATTAGCACTAAGTGCAGTCTTAAGGGTTGACGATTGTGCAGCTACTGTAAAAACACCTAATATGCAGAGTAAAAATGTTAATGCAATACGTATCTGTATATGCGACATTAATCTGCGAGTCAACAATAACCCCCTCTTTGTATATATCTGCTGTTTCACCAAACACCCTTTAGTATCACAAATAGTCCTGCATTAATAAATATTCTTAAATGAAAGGCCCTATAGAAAATGTTAGTCGCCTTAAGATGAGCATCTTCAAAATATCATTCTAAAAATGTTTATAGAATTCCAAATGGTAAACATTTTCTTCAAAAAACATTAAGAATGCGAATGGCGACTACGAACGAAGTGAGAAATTCTACAGAGCCCAAATGAAAGAGTTTTTCGAATAAATGGTCCAGCGCTCAAAATTGTAAATTTTGGCGTCCTAAAAATTTAGGAAATTTTTATGACATCAATGTGCGAGCATCTACATGCATTACATTCAGAAATTCTTGCAGAATCGTCAAAAATGAATTTTTGATCGTGATCAGAAATTTTCAATTTCTGACATGCAAATGGCAAGAATTTCTCTCATTAAAACAATAAAAATGCGAGCGATGCTGAACGCGAAGCGAATTATTCGAAAAACTCCAAATGAAATCAAAAAGATTATATATCACTATATATCTAGAGAGATCCATGGAAAAGGAAATCAATGCAATCAAGGAACGAAACAAGAGGGTCGAGGCAGATAAGGCTTGGGAAACGAGCATTACTCGCAGAGCAATCATCGCTGTTCTTACCTATATTATTATCGTCATCTTTCTTATGATTATCAATATCCCGAACCCATGGCTTAATGCGCTTGTTCCGACTGCAGGATTCATGCTCTCGACACTGACATTATCTGTTGTCAAGGATTGGTGGCTTGAGAATGTGTATAAGAAATAAATTCTCGCGAGATAGTATAACGTATATGATACAGATACATTTATAATTTCACAAGTATTTCTCTACTTTAGAGGGATTATCGTGGTAGATATTAACATTCTTATAAGTGAGTACTTAGCATATTTTAGGAATGCAGTCGAAACATCCATCGGGGATAAGTTGTCAAGTTTTACGTTTACAGAATATGCGAAGAAGGATTTTGGAATAAAATGGAACAATCATTTGGAGTCGAAAACAAACGAAGAATTTGTTAATAATTTTCTTCATGGAAACTTTCTTGCATTTGACATAATTATCGACTGTGTTTTAGCATCTTATAAACAAGAAAATATCGCAAATGATGCACGGATTTCAGAGGAGATTATTGTCAAGCGAAACGCAGTACATCCACTCAATACAGGAAACAATTTTATGTTCTTAAATAATTTTACACATTATTTTACCGGCCCATGGACGGATTGGTATATCGATCACGTAGATAAACAAGCATTTGATCTCCATAGAAATCGTTATATTGTAAGCTCTGAGGAAGGATTGCCGGGAGCATTTTATCATGCGAGATGGAAATCTCTTAAGAACAGTGCTGATGGTTTTGTCAAACAGGAAGAAAAAACATCTGCGTGGATCGAACAAAATTGCGCTCAAGGAGTATGGTATCCCAGAAATCAGGAAGCAGATCTACTCACACAAAAAATCTACACACACCTCAGAAAACAAGGTTTTACAATCCATGACATTTGCGCATAAAACAATCACATATTCTCTTATGAACCCTATCACTACGAATATCAAGAATTCTATCTAGTATGATGCGCTATTAAAAAATTCTTCATCAATTCCTTATTCCGCACTTCAGGATGGAAGAGCGTTCCATAGAATGGTTTTTCTTTATGCGTTATTGCTTGTACGCAGTCTGTTCGTGCGCTGACGATGAAATTCTTCTTGAACACTACATCCTCGACAATAATCTTCTTATGTAAACAATAAACTTCGCGAATTCCTTGTATCCCTAAAAATTCTTTCTCAAATAGAACGGATTGCAATCCGATCTCTTGTCCATCATCAAGTTTGCATCCGAATTGGAGTGCAAGAATCTGCATGCCGCCACAGATTGCAAGGACTGGTTTGTTAAAATCATCTTGCTGCAAGAAATCAAACGCATCGAGATTGTTGAGATATGCAAAATCATGCAGTGAGGTACCACAGATGATGATCTTCTCTGCAGCATCAATAATCGCATCAGTCAATTGCGTGTAATGCTTCACTATATATAGTGTCTGCGTCTCTTTCACGATATCGATGATTGGCTGCACGAATTCTAAGTAATGCATCTCTTCTTTGCAGATGTTGATGAGAAGGATCATAATATATATAATAGGAATGGATTTAAAAAAGTGATTACTTATTATACAGAGATATTATCCTCAATGATTTGCTTGTCAGAATTAATAAAGTTCATCAACCTAATAAGAGAGGTACATTTGTTCCGGATTGTTTCTGCAAACAAGCCAGGTATTCTGCGAACTTTTCCTTTTTATCCGTACGCCGACCATACGCAAATTGAACTTTGCTACCTGACAATATCTTCTGTGATAGCTTCGGCAATTCCACTGCTTTAGAATAGTTAGGCAATGCATCTAGCACAAGCAGTGAAATATCCTTCGTACTGCTCTTAATATAATTCATTGTCTCTTCTATAATAGCATATTCCCGTTCGTGATTCATAGACACATCAGGAAATTCCTGAATAATAAGATCCGGCTCCAAACCCGAGATGTTATCTACCAAAGAAGCATTAAGATAAAAAGGCGTATATCCTGATTCATTCAGCCACGCCCAAATACTGTTATAATAATTATTCTTCTCCCCAACAACGACTGCTATTTTATCCATATTAATATCCTCAACCCCTACTACGTGCCGGTGCGTTCCAGTATTCGTCAGTCAAATATTTCATGAACTTCTCTTTTTCATATACCATTTCATCATACGAAAATTGAACCTTGCTACCTGACAATATTTCATGTGATTGACGCACCAGTTCCATCGCTTTATCATATTTAGGCAATATATCTAACACAAGCAGTGCAATGTTTTTCTTGCTATCCTTAGTCAGATGCATTATTCTCTTTGTGAAAGCATAGTCTGCTGCAGGACCCATCCTGCTATGTGAGAATTGCTGAATAACGAGATCCGGTTGCAAATCAAGGATGTTAAATTTAGGGGTTTTTATCTCAGAAGTTTTAATATAACTGGGCATATATCCAGATGCCACCAAAAACTCTTTAATAGCGTCATAATAATTCTTATTATCCCAAATAACGACTGCTGATTTCTTATCCATAGTAAAGAGAACGATACCCTGTTTAAATAGTTTATCTTTTCTTAATCACTGCAACATAGATACAATAACTATTGTGCTTCACAATAGAATAAACAATAATAGAACGATTTTAACAGCAAATACCACTCATGGCATCAATTTTTTATTAAACTGCATCAACGAAATATCAGCGAAATATTTATATACTTGCAGTATCGGTATGAGTGTATTATGGCTACGCCAGTGTTTAAGGTAAAAGAGGTATCGAAGGCTTATGATCGTCGGATTGTTCTTGATGATATCAATCTCGAGATTAACGCCGGTGAAATCTTTGGGATTATTGGCGCATCAGGGTCCGGAAAAACGACTTTGCTTAATATTCTCGTCGGATTTCTGAAATCAAACACCGGTGAAGTATTATTCCGCAGAGAACATCTTCTTGAACATAAAGATTCACAAATCTTCAGGTCTGTACATAGCCATCATGAGGAATTAAAAAAGGTCATCGGCATGGCGAGCCAGACGTCCTCATTCTATGATAATTTGAGCGTCAAAGAAAATCTCCTGTATTTTGGAACACTCTACGGGCTTCATCGGGATACACTTAAATCCAATATGATAACACTCATTAATCTCATGGATTTACAAGGCGCTGAAAACCGACTCGCAAAAAACCTTTCTGGCGGTATGCAACGAAGACTTGACATTGCCTGCGCGCTCATCCATGACCCAAAAATCCTAATCCTGGACGAACCAACTGCGGATCTTGACCCGCTCTTACGGAATCATATCTGGAGACTTGTACGTAAAATCAATAAACGTGGAACAACAATTGTTCTTGCCTCACATCATTTGACAGAACTCGAGAATCTCTGTTCACGTATTACAATTCTTAAAGAGGGAAAAATTCTTGCAACAGGAACACCTAATGAAATTAAAGAACGATTCAGCAAACATGAAGAGATCCATCTTGAAACATTCCCGGGAAATTATAATCTCATCGCGGATATTGAAGATAAGGACATCATGAAGGAAATCGCCCAAATTGAGGATCGCGGAACTAAACTTGTTATTCATACTTCAAAACCTGAACTTGTCCTGCAGGAATTAATGAAAAAACTCGATAAACATAAAGAGACCATTATTGATCTCAAAGTCACAAAACCCACACTGGACGAAATATTCATTCTTATTACTGAATCTGCAAAAGATAAAGAAGAAGAAGCTGAAGACGATAAAGAACTCATGGAAGAAAAGACTAAACTTGTCGAAAAAATGAGAAAAGGCGCTAAAAAGAAATCTGAAGACGAGAAAGAAGAAAAATAAAAAAGATACGTAACGATGAAAAAAATAATTAAAATTGTAGGAAAAAATCTTAAATTATTGATGCGGTCAAAGACATCCATACTCGTCGTCATCTTCGGACCGCTCCTCATCATGCTCCTTGTCGGTTTCGCATTCAATAATCCGACTGCGTCAAAACTCAATATCGGGTATGTTGCACCTGAAAAAACCAATCTCACGAATGAGTTTTTGAATGCACTCAAAAGCAATACTAATTTTGCAGTGATTGAATACGTGACTACAGAATCATGTACGGACATGATTGAACAGGGTAATGCACATGTCTGTATCATCTTCCCAAAGGATTTTGCGATCAGCAATAATAAGACGAATGAAATCGTATTCTATGTTGACCAATCACGTACCAATTTCATTTATGCAGTTATTGAAACGGTCTCTTCAAAAATAGATTTCACTTCTAATAAACTCAGTTATCAGATGACGAATGATCTCATCTCGACAATTGAGAGCGCAAAGAAGACCAATAGCGAAAATCTGCTCCGTATTATCAAACTTAAAGCAGCAACTGATGACCTGACGAAAACACTTACTGATATGCAGACAAAACTTGGCAGTCTTGATTTGAATAAAAGCAGTTTAAGTACCGGTAATGCAGACACTCAACTCACTGCAGTAGAAACTGATGTTGCTGCGCTTAAAAGTAAGGGCCTTGCTATTATCAGCGCAAGTGAGGATTTTCTTGACGATGTAACAGTTGACAACTCATCACGACAGAATGTATTTGAGGACGAACTCGAAACATACCGGGCACAAATTACCAATCAATCAAACAAGACCAATGCGGATGTCGCAGCACTCAAGAGTTCGATTGCTGCAATGTCAACTGATGTTGATAAACTCAATAAAAAACTCGATACTGTTAAAACCACTACTGCAGACACTACCACAAAAATTACTGCAATGAAGACTAATCTTGCAGAAATCAAGACAAATCTCGAGAGTATGAAATCGTCTGTTGAAACACTCAACGCGCAGATTAACGCAATAAAGGTTACTTCTGCAGAAAGTATCGTCAATCCGATTACGACGACAATCAAACCGGTAAGTACAAAATCAAATAATCTTAATTTCATCTTTCCCTATCTCATTATTCTCATCATTGTCTTTATCAGCATCATGCTCTCGAGTAATTTAATCATCATGGAAAAAACGTCAAAAGCCTATTTCAGGAATTTCACCACACCAACAAAAGATCTCACATTTATCATATCAACATTCTTGACGAGTATATTCGTAAACATTTTACAACTCATCCTGATACTACTACTTGCATACTACTTTCTTGAAGCAGGTCTGAGTACGAATATCGGATTTACCGTCCTCCTCATCTTTGTTTCCATTGCACTCTTCACGATTATCGGAATGATTATCGGATACTTCTTCAAGAGTCAGGAAGCAGTTACTATGGCATCAATTTCTGTGGGAAGTGTCTTTCTCTTCCTCTCAAATTTAGTCCTCCCTGTCGAAAACATGTCTCTTGCTGTTCAAAAGATTGCGCATTATAACCCCTATGTTATTGCATCTGAAACACTTAAAAAAATCACGATCTTTAATGCAAAGTGGCCAGACATACAAATGGATTTTGCATTCCTTGCAGGATACATCATCATCGGAATCATACTCGTTCTCATCATCCAAAAGATGAGTAAGATACAATATATCAGCAAAAAGCCAATGAAGCATCTCTTGAAAAAGGACGATATTGTCGATAAATACCTCAAACTCAATTCTGGAGTACTCGTACGTTATGAGGCAGAACTTCTTGAAGAATTAAAGAAGATGAGCGACACTTCATTCAACGAATATGTGACAAAGACAAAGAATGATTTCGAGAGCTGGCTCATCCTCAATAATAGGAATGCCCTTGCAAAGAAAGTTGGCGAATGCAAGACCCGCGAAGAAACCATTAAAGTTCTTGAAAAGAGCGGGAAGAAATAAAGTGTTGTCTAATTCTTAACTCGAAGATACCACTAACTATATAAACCTCCAACTTAATCTCTCTATATCGAGGAAAACATATGTCTTCTGACCTACAACTATTCCATGCATTTACCAAACAATTCAGTGATCAAGAGATCAAAGGAGTCCATAGTATCGCACGGAATTACTTTTTAGTCAATGATGATATCTGGGAGCTGCGCGAAAAGATCATGCGCGACCCTTTTGCGACAGGGATATTTTTAGGTGAGGCGCAAAAACATTTCATGCCAAGCCCTGCAGCAATCGACATCATTTCCCGATTTGAAGATGCGAACCGCAAGAAAATCTTTATCAATCCGAAAGCAGAAGGGTTATTCTTATGTGGACGCAGTGTCCTTGAAACATCCATCGTACGCAACCCAAACCAATTAAAAGAAGGACTTGTACTCGTCCAGAATGCACGCAATGAAAACCTCGGTTACGGACTTTTCAAACAGGAAGGAAAAGATTTAGTCATCAAACGACTTGTGGATAAGGGAATGTATTTGCGGAGCGAGGAACGGAAGAGACCGAAGAAAGAGTGATCGGTAATGAGAATTCTCATCATTGATAATAACTCACTACATCTTGACAAACTTATTGCACAAATAAGACTGTTTTCTCAAACAACTCCGACGGTGAAAAAGTTTGATGCAATAACACTTGCAGATTATACGAATTATGACGGCATTATTCTCTCAGGAGGTTCAGATATTCTTTCGGTTAATAAAGGATCTAATGCCGTATATGCGTCTGAAATAGCATTAGTAAAAAAATATAAAAAACCTATTCTCGGAATTTGCCTGGGGTTCCAAATTATCGCACACACATTCGGTGAGGCCCTAGAAAAAAGAGAAAAACGTTGTGGAGAAGTCATCATAACGATCAAAAGAAGGGACGTCCTGTGCGAGGCTATTCCAAAACAGTTCAGCGCATACGAAGCGCATAAATGGTTCCTTCCCAAAACAACATTCTTAACTACGCTTGCAACCTCGTCAGACGGTGTTGAAATACTCAGACATCCCACGCGAAACATATACGGTGTGCAATTTCATCCAGAAGTAGAAATTGAAGAAAAAAATGCAAAACTTATTTTGAAAAATTTTATTGAGCAGATTGTAAACAAATAACAAGAACCATAATTACAGCACAGTATGAAATTCTATCTCATTTTCTTTCAATGCCTTGATTGCGGGAAGTTCTTTTCCGGAGATGTATTCGAGGCTTGCGCCGCCACCGGTTGAGACATGCGTATATTTTTCTTTGTAGGGCGTGACTGCGTCTTCCGTATCCCCACCGCCGATAATCACGACCTTTCCGGATTCTGCAAGATACTCTGCAATCTGCCGTGTCGATTCTGCGAATTTTTCGATTTCAAAATAGCCGAGTGGACCATTCCAGAAAACAGTCTTCGACTTTTTAATATAATCTTTGAATACCTGAATTGATTCAGGACCAATGTCAAGACCGATCTGTTCTTTAGGCATTTCACAATCAGCAACAACAGTAATTTCACTGTCATTTTTGATCTCTTTTGCAACGAGAACATCGTCGGGTAGGATGATTTTTTCGTTATTCAACAAGAATTTTGCTTCTGCAACAAAACTTTCTTCGTAAAGACTTTTACCGACTTCAAATCCTTTTGCTTTATAGAATGTAAACATCATTGCGCCGCCGATGAGGAGGTAATCAACTTTTTTTAAGAGTTCTTTGATGACTCCGAATTTTGTTGAGATCTTTGCGCCGCCAAGAATGGCGATGAACGGACGTTGTGGATTGCTGAGATCAAGATTTTTTAGTTCCCGTTCTATAATAAAACCGATGCACCCCGGCAAGAATTTTGTTACCCCAACAGTCGACGCATGCGCACGATGTACTGTTGCAAATGCATCAGTTACATATACATCCGCGCAGGAAGCAAGCTTCTTTGCAAAAGTTTCATCATTTATTTCTTCTTCAGGATGAAATCTCGGATTTTCGAGTACAACAATTTTTGCATCGGGAATCTTTATATCAATACAATCATCCAATTTTACGACAATCATTCCCAGTAGTTTTTCCAGTCGGAGCGCCACCTTATCCATCTTGAATTTGTCAACAATTTTTCCCCCCGGTCTGCCTAAATGCCCTATGAGAATAATCTGTTTGCAGTTATGTTCAAGGATGTATTTAATAGTTGGAATGAGTTCTTGAAGCCGAATATCTGACACGATTTCTCCTGTTTCATCAATTTTTACATCAAGATCTGCTCTGAGCAGAACACGTTTATTATCCAAATTCATTTCTTTAATTGAACGCATAACAAATCACCTCGAAGGCAATATGTATAGGCGCACAGAGAAGTTTAAAAATGTTTCTCCAAAAAAGAATAAACTTTATAAAATTACTACTCTTACTTAGTTACATTGAGGATAGAATGATTTCAGATACAATGCTTAAAAAGCAGGAACTGTGGAAAAAATTGCAACATATTGTTCAGATACCACTCTACGAAGCGTTTCCAAAAAGCAAGGACTTCCAAGTCGATCCTGAAATCCAAATATCTTCAAATAAAGGCAGAATTTCATTTGAAAAAGATCTCGTCCATGCGTGTATGAATCTTGATCCTGAAACTGCGCTTATTGTTCCCATAAACTATAATACACTCATCAGCCAGCAAAGTAAGCATATTTTCATCAATAAAGATAAACCCCGAAAAAAAGTCATTGAAGATAAACTTGCATCAGAATTATTGCTCCAAGAAAAACTCAGGGATGAATACTATCAGAACGAAGGAAAATTGCTCGAGACAATCACCGGCGTTGCATATGAAGCAACGAATAAGCCATTCTGGAAAAAATTTATGTTCTCAACAGTTGCAGAAGCGATACGGCAGACGGATGCAGCATATCCGCTCAGCGTAACAGAATATCTTGATCTTGAAAAAGATGTTATTCCGATGTATAGTTTTGAAAGATTAGAACAAAAATCAAACGGGGAGTTCGGTTTTGATTTTTCAATGACCAGAAGAGAACGCACAAAATTCGTCAGGAAAGAATTCTCAGAGAAAACTAATCGTGAACGATATTATAAGAGGATGACTGACAGCTCACGAACAGTTTACGTTCCGAATGCGACACTCCGCAGCTCACAACCCATGACATTCCACTATCTGCCTGTTGAAATCTCAGATAATCCTTACACAGACCTTTGCGGGGAATCGTTTTGGATATGGAGGGACTGTTCAACAGGAAAAGATATATCAGCAAAAAAAGAGTGGTCCACCCAGGAAATCCTTGGATTTATGCTCCTCGAAAAAGAGGAAAAAGAACATCATGAAAAACGTGCAAAAGAAACATATATTAATGCTTCGCCATTCCCCCGATTCGATCATGAGACATTACATATATATGAAGCAATAAGAAATCAGATCTTTTTTATGAACCCGTGGGGAAAATATGATCATGTTTCTCTCCGCACACAGAATCACATCTTATTCAATGCATATGTTATTGGAGAGATACCGTTGCTGCAAAGCAATTCATCTGAAAGAAAATGACACCACCCATCAAATATGTTAAACGTGAATTACGATACGCTAGAGAAAAGGGCCAGATGATCGACAATAATTATGCAGTAAAATGGTATTTTTTAATTATTAATAAACCAAGCAAAATACGTGAAATTAAAAGCAAAATAATCACACAATTAGAAAATATTTTTGACGAGCAACAACTCGCTAAAGGGATTCTTGAAGGAAGTAATGGCATACAGTATGAAGCGTTCAGCCTAGAATCTCTGAAAGGATATATCCACTTTAATAAGATCTATATTGGTAAAACTGAACAGAACAAATATAAAGTAAAAATAGATCCGCAACTCAGCGAGCGAAAAAAACAGTTCAGTCTTGAAGATTATATCTTACGTAGCATAGTATACACGCCTAAAAAATAAACAACTTTAAAAATTACTCTCGTATTCTTGGTGTCATGGAAAAGAAAATCACGACTCCGCTTGCGCATACGCAGGATGCACAGAAAACGCCGGAAAACACCGGAAACAAAACAACACCTCAGCACCCTCTTGCATCAAAACTTTCATCGTTTAATATATTCGAAAAAGAATACGACATTTCGCCTGAGGACACGACACTTAAGCAGGTATTACACCGCATGGCTGATCGGCTCGAATTCTATGAGAAGATCATTATCCAAATCATGCAACCCGAAGAATTCTCTGCGCTCTATGAATGTTCGGCGTTTTCTGACACAGAAAAATCTAAACTCTTTGAACTCTATAAACAAATCATGATTATCAGTAGGGAGATTCTGCGATCAATCGTCGAAAATGAAGAAAAGGATATGATTGCAACCATTGACTTTACGCATATAGAGATCTCATCACTCAAACCTGATATGCTCCAAATCATTAAGAAAATGAAAGTATCCTGGAGTGCGATTGCAAAGAAAGGAAACATCGGGTATTTCGGATAGAAAAGGAAAATATATATGTTGGCGTCAATGTGTGAGCATCTTAAACCTATTACTCTCGAAAAATTCTCAGGATTGCAAGTGGAGAATTTTTCCTTCGATAAAAATATTTAAATGCGAACGACGCTAACATTTAAGAAAATTCAATAAGGCAAACATTATGAACATCATCATCTTTGGACCACAGGCATCAGGTAAAGGGACACAATCTCAACGTGTTGCAGAGCATTACCAACTCAAGCATCTTTCGACTGGTGATGCATTCCGGCAAGAGATCAAGAAAGGAACAGCACTCGGCAAATGGATTGATCATACGATCAATGTTCTTGGAGAACTTATCCCTGACGATAAAACAAACGAAGTCATTTTTGCACATGCAGAATATTTCAAGACCGGGATCGTTCTTGATGGATACCCGCGCAATGTTGCACAATACGAATTCTTGAAATCCCATTTCCAAATAAATGCAGCAATAGAGATCACACTTCCTGAAGATGAGATCATTGCACGAATATCAAGTCGGAGAGTGTGTACCCAATGTGGTGAGGGATATAATCTTATCACGTTAAAGCCGAAGATTGATGGAGAATGTGACAAGTGCCATTCGCCACTCGTCCAGCGAGATGATGATAAACCTGAACAGATCAGGAAGCGACTTCAAATCTATTATTCCCAGACAACCGCAATAACACCACTCTATCACAGAGACGGGATCTTCTATACGGTTGATGGTAATAAACCCATCCCCGAGGTCGCTTCGGAAATCTTCCGGATTCTTGATGGGTTGAATAAAACAACGTAAATGTAAAATGCGGGAAACGGTCCTACTTTACACTTTTTATTTACGATTCTTAAATATAATGTGGAAAATAGAAACCTTTTTAAAGTTGCATCACGTATAACTATCATGGTCTCGCCTTATGATGTATTTTACATTGTGGCAAAGAATGGAAAAATACGTGTAAATGAAATAATTAGAGAACTCGGCAAAGACCGGAAGGAATACCCGAACATATTCAATAACATATTACTTCTTGAAAAAAAGAATTTAGTAAAAAGAAGCGGCAAGCATATCGTCATAGTCAATGCAACATCTACGCAAGAATTATTCAATCTTATCTCCTTCTCTTTACGAAACAGCATCAACTATAACATCCTATTCAAGTCCAAGATGCTCTATTTTTTAAAATATGCGGCAAAAAAGGAATTCTTCACCATAAACGATATTAAAATCCATCCCGAAACATTCCGATTTTATACTGATGCATTATCGACATATGGCCTTCTCATCATCGTATCGAGAAATCCTTTGAAATGCAAATTGTTGAAGAGTGAATACATAAAAAAGATCCTTAACTATTTCAACATAAAAACAGAGTTTTACAAAGAAAAGAACCGCTCACACATAGTAGATATCACACGTGAACTCAAAAGATACCGTCGCAACATGCGAATAGATAGTCAATCCCTTGATATTCAAGAAAAACATCGGGAGATAGGATTTATCTATTCAAGTCTCAGCCTCGAAGGTAATCCATTAACGCTTCCTGAAACAGAAAAATTACTCATAAAAAATATTGTGCCAGAAGATCAAAAGGCAGAGTTCATCGAAGAGACACTCAATTATAAGAGAGCCATAGAACAGATGATCATAAACTCGAAAAATAAAATTGTACTGAGCACCGCGCTCATATTACACTATCATGCAACTGCAATGAATGGAAAAGGGTTCGCCGGAACATTCAGAAAAGAAAATGTGTTCATAAAAAAAAATCCCTTATTTGAGACGAGTGATTGGAAAGATGTAGAAAGAAAAATCGATAAACTCATGAAAGAGTATATCTTATTTGAAAGCACGAAAAAGAATATTGCAGAAATAATATCTTTTGCAGCATTCTTTCATAACGAATTCCAAAGAATACACCCATTCCGGGACGGCAACAGCCGAATCTCGCGATTATTGATGCTGCATATATTGCGGATGCATAATATCCTGGTTTTGGAATTACCTATAGGATATTTTGATTCCTATCTTGATTTGACTAAACGGTCGAAAAAGCGTGATGATAAAAAATTCTCCTCCCTGATAGAAGAGATTGTGCTTACAAACCTGAAAAATCTTAATAATAACTTTCTGATGCAGCTTCGGTGAAAATGTCTTGAGCGTCAAGTCGCGAGTATCATCGGAAATCTTCCGGATTCTTGATGGATTGAACCACAAACATTAAATATCTGTAGATTTAGTGGTCATAATCATGGATTGGAAAAATAATTTTAAAGAAGGAAAGGAGCTCGTGCTTGCAACATCGTCAAAAAAGGGCATCCCTAACGCAAATATTGTTATCTCGACAGGATTCATAGACGGCAAATTGCTTGTTGCCAACTGTCAGATGAAAACCACAATCCAAAATCTTAAAAAAAATAAACATATCTGTGTCATAGGCGGATATTATCGCATCAAAGGCGAAGTAAAAATTTATTCTTCTGGAAAATATATAGATATCTGCACTAAAAAAAACAACGGGTATACTGTTAAAGATGCCATTCTCATCACTGTAAATGGGGTCTTTGATTTAGATAAAAGAAAAGTAATTCTATAAAATATATGTGTACGCATATTCTTATATGCCCGCACAAAGTACATCCGTAAATCTTCCGAATACATCATGAATTAAACCACAAACATTAAATATCCGTCACTCCTTCTCTGTATCGTATGACTGATGAAGAACTTAAACAGCAGACTCTCGTACTGCTTAAGAAAGTTGAATCCTATAATCCGAAGGCAGACCTTAAATTCGTTGAGAAGGCAGTACGATTCGCTTATGACGCGCATAAAGGACAGAAACGTGAATCCGGTGATGAATATTTTACGCATTGTTATAATACTGCCATGACTGTTGCAGAATTCAAGATGGATTATCATTCGATTGCTGCAGCATTACTCCATGATGTTATTGAAGACACGCCAGTGACTGCCACAACCATCCAAAAGGAGTTTGATAAGGAAACAGTTGAACTCATCATCTCACTGACTAAATTAAAAAAGATTGATGAGAAATCACGGATATATGAACCCAGCGATATGCGTTCAGAAAATATCCGTAAAATCATTCTCGCAACAGCCAAGGATGTTCGTGTCATCATCATCAAACTTGCTGACCGTTTACATAATATGCGCACACTCAAGTACCGGTCGCGGGATAAACAAAAAACTGTTGCGCAGGAAACCATGGATATCTACGCACCCATCGCCCATAAGCTTGGGATGAATTCTGTAAAATCTGAACTTGAAGATATCTCATTCCGATTCCTTGAACCTGAAATCTATACGGATTTCAAGAACAAGATTTCGCTCAAACGTGACGAGCGCGAAAAACAGATTGAAATTATCATCAAAGAGATCAGGCAAGCACTCAAGGATGGCGGTATTGAAGCTGAAGTGTATGGACGGGCAAAACATTTCTACAGCATCTATAAGAAGATGAAAACTGATAATAAGGAATTCTCAGAGATCTATGATTTAAATGCCATACGCATCATTGTGAGTACTGTTGCAGAATGTTACGCCGCACTCGGCATTGTGCACAAGATATGGAAACCTATCCCAAAAAAATTCAAGGATTATATTGCGACCCCAAAATCTAATAATTACCAATCACTCCATACCACGGTACGTGGCAGTCATGGACGAATCCTTGAAGTACAGATACGAACCCAAGAGATGCATTTTGCTGCAGAGGAAGGAATCGCTGCGCATTGGCGGTATAAGGAGCAGGAGCAGGATAAGCGGTTTGATCGACGACTCGAATGGCTTAAACAAATCATTAATTGGCGCCAAAAATCTGCAGACGCCCATGAATTTGTAGAATTATTGAAAGTGGATTTATTCCAGAAAGAGATTTTTGTATTCACACCCAAGGGTGATACGATTGCACTCCCTGAAGGCGCGACACCAGTTGATTTTGCGTATGCAGTCCATAGTGATGTAGGCACTCATTGCAAATCTGCAAAAGTGAATGGAATCATTGTACCGCTCGATCATAAATTATCTTCAGGAGATATTGTTGAGATCATTACACAAAAGAATGTCATGCCCTCACGTGCATGGCTCAGTTTTGTGAAGAGTGCATCGACCAAGGTCAAGATCAAGAAGGCACTCGGCATCGAATACGAACAAGCACCAAAACCTCCGGATAAAGTTAAACGTAATCAGGGATTAGAAAGGTCTAAGACGCGCGGACTCGAATTTAAGGATGGAAACATCCTCTATAATGGAAAAGTCCCTAATGTGAAGATCCCAAAATGTTGCAATCCAAAAATGGGTGATAAAATCCGTGCATTCAAGACCCGGGATGGAAAGATTGCCATTCATAAGGCTGATTGTATCAATCTGCACGCCTATGATGCAAAATCAGAAATCAAACCACAGGTGAGCGAGAGTGTACTGGAGATCCATAATCTTCACGTCAATGTGGTTGATCGCATCGGCCTGCTTGCAGAGATACTCACCCTTATTGCGAAAGAAAAATTTAATGTCAAGACCATCAATACCAAATTCGGCAAATCAGACCATGCAGTCATCACCATTGGTATCGAAGAGAATCCTGAGAAAGACATTGCTGCATTAATACAAAAGATGAGTAAGATACGAAATGTGTATGGCGTCGATATGAAGGAGGAATGATTAGTGTTGTTGTCTCTTCTTTTTCTTTTCGATCTTCACTTCTTTCTTTACAACATTCCTCGGAAACACGATCGAAGCGATAATTGCAACGAACAAAGTGAAGAATACCAGACCAAGTGCTACCGCTGATGGGGATGTCAATAAAATCCTTAATCAATATTTTCATACCAATAAAGACGAGGATGAATGCAAGCCCATACTGCAGATAATGAAAGATATCATGCACTTTTGCAATGACAAAGTAGAGTGATCGTAATCCGAGGATTGCAAAAATCAAGTCTGCCGAGAGTGCAAAGATTGATGAGTGAGAGAACACAATGTGATGCGTATATCTTAAGATAATACTTTTATATCTCTGCTCTGCCGATTTCTTCAATAAGACCAGAACATTTATTTGCCACATATGCATCAATAGTCTGGTTTGGCGTATCCATCCGCACCAATTTCTTAATTGTTTTTCTGACCTCTTCATCAGAAAGCTTTTCAAAAGTCTGGATGAATGCGGTTTCATTGCCTGCATGATAGAGATCAATGGCGTGATATACTTTTGCATCTTTGATCTCCTCAAAAACTTTTCCATAAAAGTCAAGGACCAACATGCTTAATGGGGTCTCATTATCAAACGCCCGTTTATACTGCGTATATGAATCTTTCATCCGCGAATCATAAAAAGAAAGTGTTTCTGTCCTATCCTGAGTCGAATAACGAAGATTCTTCTCATGATCAAATAAGCCGATAATATACGGCGCTAATGCAAAAAATCCTTTTCTTGACCCGATTGCTTTTCCATACTCAAGATTTTCTTTTGAACGGGTGTCAACGTAGACTTCTGCCCTTCCGGTAGTCCGAGGCTCTTGATATGTTCTATCGCGATGTAACAGCGAAAGCCCTTCGGGAAGACTGATCGTATATGGCTGATTGGAATTGGGATACATCGCAGATTTTTTTGAAGAAAAAAAGAATTTATCTTCAAACATGACATTTTTTGTCTTAGGATCCATCCGTGGATATTTGGCCAGCGCAAAGCCAAATTTTGGGAATATGTTTCTCAGTACGCCATATTTGTCCACCACTTTGGTGTATGCGTCAAAAATAGATTTTGCGCCTGTAATATGCTGATCTTTAAGAACATTATATTTGTCGATTAATTCCTGCTCTTCTTTTAATTGCGCATCTCTTCTTAATTTCTTGCGTTCTTCCCGGGACTTTTCCCGCAAATTTTCGCGCGCTTGTTTCCTCTCTAATCTCTTCGTTTGTTTTTCAATTGATCGCCTGTCTTTTTCAGCGCGTTTCTCTCGCTGTATCCGCGCTTTTTCTGTAGAAGATTCTTCAGGATGAAGCGCTTCATATGCTGATATCTTCTCCTTTTCACGCTGGGTCCGCAACATGCGATTAGTTTTGAATCGTTCTTTGCGATCACGGCGAAATTGAGCATATCCTTCTTTCAGCGAAACAAATGCATCACTTGTCGCAGAATACATTCCGGATATTCCCTGAATTGTTTCAGAATACACAAAGGAACCTGCACGGGCAACTGGCCGGATACATGCTGATCCTGCATGATAGGCCTTTGTCGAGACATAAGTAACTCCTGAAGCAACAGTTGAACCTATGGCACTGGTTGTTTTTGTAACTGCATGACTTGCGCTATCATAGACATGTGATATTTTTGTTCCGGTACGAGTTTTCATCTGACGATATCCTGTCTTGAATGCAGTATATTTTGCAGAGAATGAAAGCTTTGTTTTTTGCACTCTCTCTTCAAGATGCGCAGCATAGAACTGCTGAGCCTTTGTGTAAAACGACAGTGCATGCGGAGCAGCGTACTCTTTACCTTTTTTCCCCAAATATGCTACTGAACAGAGAACAGCCAGAGGAGCAAGTACCGGGAGCATGATGAGACCTGCACCTACCATACTCACCGTACCAATAGTGGTTAATCCCGCACCACTGACAATAGTACTTAATGAATCGCCTACAGAAACATTACCCCGTGATTTTTTTGTAGAATTATTACTCCACTTAAAAAGATATGACAGTAATTCAGAAAATGCGTTTCTCTTTTTTTTGAATTCTGTTTTTTTCTGCTCTTTTAGCTGTTCTTTGAGAATTTTACGTTCAAGATTCTCTTTATTCCGCTGATCTGCGTTCCGCGCATTAACTATCTCATCATAATCCTGAAACGGAACAGCATGTTCTTCGCAGAATCGTTTCAAAAGATTATCAGTTCTGCACAATAAATTGCCCTCATTCCAATCAGGAGATAGCACGGGAAAGGTCCTGCCGGTAGTATAGATTTGTTTAGACTTATAAGTATCAAGAAGTGTATTAAATGAGATATATTCGTCGGGAGCAGTAGGGTTGGTTATGATTTTGATGAGCGGCAGGTCTAATAATTTTTTTCGGTAATCATCAGCAGGATACTTGTCTTTATCAACAATAAAGTTATGGTCCATACGCCGTATCATCTCATGAATGAGCGGCTCAAGAAGATTATAGTTGCTATGATCTTCATAAGAAAAATCCTTTGAAGATTTTTTATCCGCAAGAGGAATGAAATCATTGATGATCTGGGTGTATAACTCAGAAAAATGTTTTTCTAATGGATTTGTAAAATCACGCGCCAGGTAAGGGATCTCCTTCAGTTTTCCCGACTTATCCATGTGCACCTGGAAATACGGACTATCGAGGATGAGATTTGATTCGGGAAAGGGCGGAACCATCGCATAAACATTAGAATCATCAAAAGGATGATTGACTCCTGACCGGAGAAGTGTTAATTTATTTATATATTTACGGGAATCAAGCCAGAGTATTGCATTAAATTTCTTTTCCGTAATCTTCAATTCATATTTTTCTAATTTATTGGAAGAAGTAAAAAAAGTTCTGGCGGAAAAAGCAGTTTTTTCCAGAGACCCCCGATCCCAGATATCAACATTATTCAAAAAAGTGGGCGTAAGCGACTGCGCGCAATAATTTTTTATTTTGTTAAATTCAATGCCTTTGGTATTAAATCGGACAATATCAATAATTTTGTTTTTGAGCGGAACATTTTTTGAAACAGTGATTTTCACGCCGCTTTTCACACTTGATTTTTCATCATGAGTAAAAGAGATCTTATTTTCTCCGAATCGAATAGAATTTATGCGCTCATTCAGATTGGCTGCATTATATGTTCCTGCCCGAACCGTATACCGCAGAGAAACATTGTCTTTTCTCGTCTCAATCACGATCTTAGATGCAGAGGTGTTGATTGCAGAGTAGATGGCGGTCGCGAGTCCTCCGAATCGTTTATAGAGATCTGCACTATCATCAGGAACGACAAAAAAGACCGACATCAACGAATCCAGATCTGCAAGGTCAAAACCATGACCATCGCCGACGATTTCTGTTTGCGAATATTTTGTCTTTACTTTAATTTTTGATGGTGAGGTGTTGTGGACAAAAGAAAACAACTCAAGAATATAATCATTCGGGTCAGGAAGGAGCGCTGCAGTTGTCTTTAATTGCATCTTTTCCTGATTGATTTTCCATATAAAATCATCATCTCCCCCGCCAACCTGCTGAAACCCATCATCAACAAGCACATCAAGAGTATCTGATCCGCTGTTTGATTCTCCATCGGAGGTTTCCTGTTGTTTGACGGTTTTGCGTTTAGTTATTTTTTTCATGATCGTCACCAGTCATCATCATAAGTCTTTGAGGGAACAAGTCCTTTTTGTAAAATCTCGGCTCTGTCTCCTGCGGTAAGTCCATCTGAGAGTGAAGGCGGGACTGCTTCTGTCGCAGTGCCTGCCGCCGGATCAAGTTCATCCAAAAGCGAATCTTTTCGGGAGATATCCTCTTTGAAATAGGTCGCAACAAAGTTTTCCATTTTTCGGGTTATTTTCTTGTCCTCAGGAATCAATTCATACGCAAGAGAGTTAAGTAAAGAAACATAGGAAAGGAATGAATAATCGTTCCCTGAACTGAATTGGATCGCTTTTTGCATATATCCATTCGTCCTGTTCAGAAACATCGTTTTACGGTCCAGAAATGTTCCAGACAAGCGACTCTTCCATGATTGTTTCATTGCATAAACAGATTTTTTGCCGATGGTATTATATACGGTATCAATATCATAAGGCTTTTCTTTTGAGAGATTGCGACCATACGCCACTGCGCCGATATGTTTTCTTAATGGACTTTTATCGACAATCGTGCGAAATGCAGCCAGAAAATTCTTTTCTGATTCTTCAAGAAACTGTTCGTTTTCATAACTGGGTGCCGAATATGCGCGGTCAACGTTAATATACGACCCGAATTTTGAAAGCAGTTTATTTTGCGGATCATGAAATGAAAGAACATCGGGAATAAGTATTTTTCCTGACCGCAAGAACTCGAGGGATACTTCGCTGAGTTTTAATGTATCATATTGATTGGCAGCAAGAATGCCTTTATACTGGAGCGCCTGGTCCATAATTTCATTAAGAGAGACTTTCTGAAATCGTGGAGCTTTATTTATGTACTTAATCGCAGTAAATAATTTCGTTTCACGCACTTCGTCAGAAAGAGACCCCAGCATCTGGTCAAGATCTTTTGTAAAACGCCTTTTGATCCGATGAAACGCCCTTTTTATCTTTGAGCGCGCCGGACGATGCTCTTTTTCTTTTTCCAGTGATTTCTCAACATACCCGATTATTTTATTGAATTTAAACTGGTTGCCGGTAAACACCAGCGATTTCTCATAGGTCACGATATTACTTTTCCGTAATGACCAATTATTCGATGAAGTGAGTGTAAAGTTGGATGAAAGATTATTGAAAAAAGAACCGGGAGAATCCGGAAGTTTAGAATAATCAGGTTCAGAGCGGTATACTGGTCTTTCCTCGATACCATAATTGATTTCTGATTCAATATCACGCATCATGGAAAAGATGATCTGGTCGTGTTTCTTTTTGACAAGATTGACAATCTGCGCATATTTCTTATTTTTAATAATTTTATCACGGGAAATATTATAATCAATATAGGACGAACTTACCATGACGGAAAGGTCCTTATGTTCAGAGAACAATGGGACAAATTCATGCGATACCAGAAGCCGCCTATTGAAAAAGGCACTGAATGTTGCTGCAGTATCAGTGGTATATCCTATCACTCCTTCAATTTCAGATCCTCCAAAACGCATCTGGTAGATTGCATCAGGGATATTAAACTCTTTATTGGCCTGTTTTCCCTGTACGAAGAGTGGTGCGGTAGTATACGCGCAAGAATTATCGATATCAGTGTAGACTTTTTTGATGGTGCCTTCAAATGCGGTTTTTTTCGATGCTATCTCCAACGTGACTGTTGTTCCACGATCAGATGCCAAAATGGTCCCCTTCTTTTTAAAGATAGTTCCCTTCCAGCCGTATTTTGGGGGGAGGAGTACGACACGATGTTCTTCTTTACCGTCATTTGTCTGTACAATCACGCGTTCAAGATCGTCCTGTGCAAAAAGCGACACAAATCCTACACCGAATCTGCCGATTTTGGTGATATCCGCATCCTTAGAACTGTCAAACTTATTAAGGAGGTACTCGCGAATGGTTTTCTCGCTCATGCCGCTTCCGTTATCCTGAATAGTGATATATCCGAGATTTTTCTCAGTATCATACTGATCAGTAATATCAATCCGGCTTGCGCCTGCATCAATACTGTTCTGAATCGGTTCCTTGATGAATTTTTCTGAAATCTGAAACTGATCTTTAAGCTTATTTAATGCTGCAACGACAAAATTAATACGTTTCTGCTCTTGTTCCTTCTTTGTCTGTTCGATAAGCGTATCGATAGTTGTCTTATCGTTCATCGTGGCCACATGATCACTCATTGAAACCACCCTTCTTTTGTCATAAATTCACGTGTAGCCGGAGAAATATCATTCCCCTTATCCATCATGATATGAAAGTTTACTGCTACAGAAGCGCGATCCTCGTGGGACAGCCTCAGATACCGTCTCTTGAATTTTTCCAGATCTGTTTTCTGGAGTAGATAATAATCAGTGAGACCGAGTGAATCTAAAAATTCATCAACAAGCAAAGAATCAGTCGCATTTTTAGTGAACATCACGACTGTTTCTGCAGTCAAAAAAGACGTGTCTCCTGTCTTGCGCAGTGAACTCAGACTATTCCAGAATCGAAGGTTATCATCAGCATGGGAAAACGTGTACATATATTTATTCAGAAACCGCATACGCTCAAGAGCAGTGTCAGGAGTTTCAGACGCAATCTTTTGAATAAATTTTATATCTTCCTCGGTTGAATTCGCAGAATCGATGATGCTTGGTGCATGCTGGATGATATAATCATTCTCGATATTTCTGAGCACTGATTCTAATTCTTTTTTATCTATCCTCGTATAATCATTTTCCTGCAAAAAACGCAATATTTTTTTCGCATTTGTTGTCGTCTGGATAGATGGATTTTTGATCAGTTCCGTACCGGTATTAATGATGAGCGAGCCATTCTTTCCGCTCCATGCAAAATATGTCGCATCGGACGTGACATACTTGAAAAATGCAGGAGAAGATACCTGCATTTCTGTATTTTCTAAGTGATATGTCCGGATATCGCCATATGATCTAAAGAACGGGATATATTCCTCATACAATGCATACAATGAATCTTTATCCAGAATGCGCTCGTGATGCATCGCAAGTTCATAAATTTTTGCAGAGATTTCCCGAAGGCGGGAAATATCCTTTTTGGGCGTATCAATACTGTATTCTATTACCCATGAAGTGGGTTTTCCGATAACATCACGATACGCAGTATCATGCCGAAGCGCAATCTGATCAAATTCAATAGTATCGAAAATGTTCCTGAACTTCTTTTTATCACTATCAAACATGCCCCACACCTGAACATTGCCGATAATAATCTGGTCTTTAAGCAAATGATCGATAAGTTCTTTATTCTTCTGGTATACACTCACCATCAATTCGTCAATAAGCGATGGACCCTTCAAAAACTCGTCATCATGAAGGTTTTTGAGGATTTCAGCAGTATATTCAATTTGCGCGTGATCGGCGATAACAAAATATTTGGAGAAGAGTTGGCTTCTAAATCCGTGGCGTTTCAAAGGCAGCAATTCAACACCTCTGCGATCAATTTGAACAGCGGACGAACCATCAGCACCTTCGCCCACGAATCTATCAATAGATTGAGTGAATGCGCGATACTGATCCGCCTTTTCTCCATCGATAATAAATGATTGTATGGTCATCTGTTTTTCTCCGATATTAAGCCGATAGTAAGTAGTATGTTTTTGCGTTTTATCTGATCTGCATTGTTATGCCGATGATGCATCGTTCAAAACTGAACACGATGCTCCTTTGTTCACGGCGCATTCTTCTTCTGTTGTTCTCGCTCTTCATCGTGTTTTTTTTCCTCGTCATAGGTACGAAATGTCATCGTAAATAATTGATCCGTAGGCATTTTGTAATAATTCGCGCGTAGACCGACATATGCCCCAACAACTGCACAATAATCCCCTAAGACCGATCCGATTTGATATGCGATATACCCAAAAACAAGTTTTCCCACAATATTTTTTAAGGTTCTATCATCGATGAGTACAGTGTCCGATAATTCTTTCTTATTCATGGTCCCCCTCCTAATATTATTTTATGAATTGTGTTGCCTGGTTCTTTTACATCGAGCTCTTTCCCGTCTGATTCCTGCACTGCTGCATTCGGTCCGAATGCTTTTTTGTAAGTGATGATCTTAAAAGGTTCAGGACGTCCCCGGGTCCCTTGTTCAAATTGTTCCATAAGTCCATCTTCAAGTAAATCTTTGATCTCAAGAGGACACACATAGATGGAATTAGTGCTCCAGACAGGGATTTCATCAATAGAACGTTTCAGTTGAAAGATGTTTTCTGCAAGGAGCACATCAATATTTTCAATCTTCGAAAATTTCAATTGAAGGATTGTAGATTGAGGATGATCAAAGATAATCTTGCGGATAAGCGGGTCCTTGATGTCCCTGCCATAAAAATTAAAGAAAGGCTGAGTTTTCTCTATCACCGCAGGATATGCCTTATGATCTTTGAGTATTTCATACAGTGTACGCACATCTTCAGTTGCATACTTCTTTATCTTATCTAGCGGAAGTTTTGGTTTAGAAGCGAATGGTTTGATCGACTTGATCATTGAAGCATCCAGAGAAACAGTGACGCAGGACATTTCTGAAAGCGGATATGCTGCATAATCAAATGAATATCGCACCATTCTTTCATCAGTGTTCTTCTCTTCAACAAGTTTAGTAATGTCCTTAAAAGCGACTAATTCAGAAAGTTTGCTTAAATAATTTTTTCGGCAGTATTCAGATATAAAGACTTCAAATGCGGACTGGTTGTTCGTATAAAGCGATTCAATGGCGTCGCGCGAAATGTCTTCCTCTTTTCTCAGCTGCACCATATTTGCAAAGGATTTTTTTTGCGTATTCACGAGTTCAATAATACGCGAATACATCGGAAATCCTGATATGTTGCTCACGCAAAGATCAGAAATATTTTCTGCATATGCCTCAATGCCATAAATCTTGATGATATTCGTATAGGTCTCGTAATAGGAAGCAACATTGGTGCGGACCACGTTTGATTTATAGAGTTCCGAAGAAAGCTTATCCATGGATTGCGTCAGTTGATCAATATAGTGCTGTTTTGCAGCACGATTAAAGTTCAAAATAGTTGGCGCAACCATGTTTCTCACCGACCCGCGTATTCACCATATGGTCGCTCACTATTTTATTGACCAATTAATTTTCGGAGTGTCGGGTTATCCCCCATTTGTGCAAATGTCGATGTAACGTTTGCACAATATTCGACCTTTCTCGTCAATTTACTCTGTTCTTCAACGCTTAAATCGGCGTTTTTCATATCCGGATGCAATCCTTTGTTGAGAAGCATGTTTTTGCGCGCTTCGTCAATCTCTTTTGGTTTTGCAGTAATCTCGCAACCCAAAAAGGAATAACAATCAGCAAGGTTCATTTCTCCAAATTCATGATTTCCATTTACCGATGCTAATTGCGACTGATATCTATTCGTATCCTCATTCAATATTCTTATACTATTCACACGATTTGCAAGACTCTTCTCATCAATAAGAGGTGTATTTGCGATATACCCGGTGATGGTACTGAAGTTTTCATTGAATAAGGCAAGAGCATTATTCGAATATTCAAGTGTTGCTTTGATCTCTCCATATGTCTTGACTGCGTCCATAACCGTTTCAGCAGTAGTGATCGCTTTTGACTGATATTGGATGACTGCATCAGCCTGATTAACACGACCCTTGACTGTCTCATGAAGAATGATCAAATGCGGGAGTCCTGCCTCTGCTTCTTTTGCAAGAATAGTAAAAAGATCATAGGTCTCTTTCTCTATCTTGGATTGTCCTGATTTAATATTATAGTTAGTGGTCTCATTCATCAGTTCCTGTCTTTTTTGTGCGAGACTCAAATCGGCATTTGCGACAAGAGTGGTATAATTCTCTGCGTTTGGATTCAACTCATTCTTTGATTTTTCTAATGCAAAAATCTTATCATTATATTTAGTAATATTACTATAATGTGCTTTAAGTTCTTCACCAAGCCGCACGCGGTGTTTTGCATTATCGACTAAGTTTGCATGAAGACCGGCAACTGATTGCTTGCTTTCTGAAACACGATCATTGATCCTGTCCCGGGAATCGCAAAATCCTTCATATTGCGCTTTGAGAATATCTGAAAGGCTGATTCGCCGGCCTGTTATCTTTTTGAGTCCATTTTTTATCATGGGAAGATTCCAATGCCGTATTCCCTGTCCGATAATAATAAGACCATTCTGGCCGCCATACGCCGATTTACTTGCTTCCTTGACCTCGACATCTAGTGCTTTGCCTAATGATTCAATGTCATTTTCATCCTTTGCTCGTTGCGCGCTGACATTTGAATAATTCAGTACGTTTAGTGCAAGAGAATTCTCTTGATGTTTTGTTCCTACTAATGCATTTTTATTTTCTGTAGTATCATCAGTTTCATTTCCCATTTTTTCACCTTGTGTTTTTTTGTTTATTTCACTGTGTGTTTTAAAAACAGGGTTGTGTGTATCCCTGCCGATTTCTATAGCGCGATATCCTATATACATAGAGATATATGCGCTATATAAAGAGTGACTCTACGTGTGTGTTTTCTCTAAGCTTATTTTTTCTCGTCCGAAAGTATTGTCTGTGTGATAACAACTTCAGGACTGAACTTATTGTTCGGTATATAGGAGAGTTTCAACGCATTATTATTGAATGCTGCTTCAATGACATATTCAATAGCTGAATCTCCGGCATTAGCAATCATTGCGCTCTTGCCATTATAGGATCCTGTTTGCGCTGGGATAATCTCTTTTTGCACAAAATCAACTGCATTCTTTGCAATGTCAGCGATGATTTTGTTATATTGAACTCCTGATCCTACATCATAATTGAATGCAATAGTGCATTTTGTCTCAAGTTTTTCTTCAGGTTTTCTTGATTCAATAGAGATAAAAGGATGGCTCTTTACTAATACTTTTCGCTCACCTTTATCAACAGAAATTCTGGTTGTTGCATTAAAGTCGCGTTGATATTGCTTCTTGCCTTCTGTTGCAGTCTCTGCATCAATGATCTGCATGAGTGTCGCATATCCCGGCATAAATTCATTGACGGGATTTTTTTCTCCTGTCTTAAATAATGTAGCACAGTAACTTTTGATCGTAGTATATTGTTCACTAACAGCGTTTTTAACGTCAAGAATAGATTTTGCAAATTCATCGCCGCCATCTGCTTTGGTTTGGAGATCAGAAATTTTATAATCAATTTTTGTTTTAACAGTTTTTTTGAATGAATCTGCCGCGCCTTTTACTGCACCAACAGTGGTCTGTATCGAAACGCTACTATCATACTTTTTTTTAAGTTCTTCTGTTTTCTCTACAAGCTTTTCTTTGCCGATAGCGAAAGCTTTTTTTCCGAACTTAAGTGCTCCTGATAATTTATCTGATAATTCGTCTTTTATATCCTTTGCCATTTTTATCCCCCATAAAACAGTTATTAAACTTGTTATCACTAAGAAGGGAATGTGTTTTCCTTTTTAAATGTTATGTTTTTGTTGCTTCCCCATAATGATAACAAAGAAATGTTAACCCGTGTCTTTACCAAATTCAAACCAGATGAAGAGGTTGAAGAGCATCGCCATCCCAAACCAGACGCCAGTCCAGATAAGCGCTTCTTTAATCGATATCTCGTGCTGCTTCTTATTGAAGACTCTGAGATCTATAGTAAATCGCTTTAATTTTCGGATATATCTAAAAGCGATTTACTATCTAGCAAATAACATCACAGTATCCGAATATTAATGTTATTTGCTATAAAATGAGAAATATCGCAACAATGATAAGAAATCCAATATGGGATCAACACCCGAAATAGTAATTATAATTCCTCGAAATTAGAGAGAGAAATATAAATGTTTCTATCGATGGAATGAGAAAAATTGTTTGTTGGTGATGGTATTTGCAGTATAAATTATTTTTTGCCCGTACACTCCTTCAGGGTCGTGCAAAGCTACAGGCCTATGTTTCTTGATCATAATAATAGGATACATGAATTCTTCAATACTGAATGGAGTACTGCACTCGAAGGACGATGGTTTATCACAGATATACTCTCTTGATCCTGGAGGATTATTTTTAAATTGATCTTTTTTTACAACATAAATATATCCTTGAGGCGCAATAGTATAGTCTTGCAGTTGCCCAATGACGACCTTTTTTTTCCGGATATCACGTCCAAATACTCCCCCATAACTTGTGTCAGACTTATAGTTACAGATAAGTGCATTCACTTTTGCTACGAATGGATCATCGGTCGCGGTAATACGATTTTCATTGCTGCCATTCTGTTTTTTGATAAGAAATTTTCCTGAGGCAAGTTCATACTGTGATCCGACAAGCAGAAATCCTTTAGCAATAGCAGAGTCTAATAAATCCTGTTCGACAGTTTTACTGCATTGTCTATTCTTTCTCCACTGCTCGGCTTCATTGCGGAGTTTTTCTTCAATGCGCATCATATCTGAAATATCCATAGTAATAGAGAAGAATAAGAGTTTATAAATTTATTCTTTCTTTAACCACTAGAAAGAAATAACAGAAATAATTACATTCAGGCATTATTGTTTCAAATAAATCTTTCCTACTTCTAATAATTTTTCATAAACATACCAGTTTGTTTTTTCAAATTTTTTCTTTAATGCTTCACTATCATGTCCTAAATTAATCAAATCCTTCAATTGAACAATCCTTTCACAACCATTGTCGCATAACAACCCTTCAGTAAGGTGAATGAGAGTTTTAGAGTTGTGTCGTCAATCTTTTCTGATGTGAAATTTATGACATGCATCATTGCATTTCGCTCAGTCCCTTCACAACTGAGTTCCGGGATTGCACGGATGATAAAATTACGTGGAGTAATACTTAATGCATCGATTTGTTTTTTCAATGCAGGTGTTGAAGGTGTCGAAAATCCGAGAAGCGGTAATGAGTGATCACATAAACGAGTATATACCAAATAATCCTGACTGAATGCAAATATTCCTTGAGAATAGAGAATATCGCGCGCATGTTCATCCAATTCAATAATTGATTGTCGTAATAATTCATTATATATTTTTGATTGCACTGCATGGATATACATGAGTAAGATTTTTGGCGGGATCTTTTTTAATGCACCAATATAATCAGTTGGCAAACGCGCAAGATGTTCTACTGCCTCTTTTTCATAATATCCCTCTTTTTGCGCAGAATTTTTGATGTGTTCAATTGCGCCCTTAAAATCATTTTTCAGGATACATAGTCCGATAGCAACATTATTTGTTGAGAATCGCTGTTCATCGAAGTAGTTAGGAAGATAGAACGCATCAGTGTCAGATAATGCATGCATGTTTTGTTCAAAAATTATGCGTTCTTCAGGAGCGATATCTCGGATGATTAATTCGAATGTATTTCCTGCAAGACATCCAAGACTTATCGGTTCATTTGCAAACCCACAATATCCGAGTTTAATATTCTCTTCATCGAGAACAAGTTTACGGTTATTCCGGTGTATTGAAATATATTGCGTGGTTATCGCATTACGATCCTTTGTGCCTGCAAATTTAACATCACTCCTGCGGATATTGAATCTCTTGCAGACGAGTTGAATGGCATCTTCAGTATTGAAATTGCACTTCCACAACCTATAGATCGCATAGGGTCCTGATTCCAGTAATTGGAATGCAGGCAATTCTTCAACCATAAAATCTTCAGGAAGGGATTTGAGGAGCATTCAATCACCATCCAGAGGCCGACGCAACAGTTCATTCTTGAGTGCGGTCTGGGCGCAGATAAATGCTGATACTTCTTCTTTGAGTAATTGATTATATGCAAAATTGTCGCAGAATAATTTACTGTCCTTGTTAAAACAGTATTTCCCGCCTACCTCAGTAATGCAGGGGAGATCGGCAATAAAAGATTCGAGTGTGGCCTCTATATCTCCACGAAATAATTCCCTGTTCCGTAAGTGTGTTTCACGAAGTGATAAAATAGGCTGATTGGACAAAGTAGTAACTAATTCCGGAAAAGATATTCCTGGTTTTTCAAGAACAGTTGTAATGATAAGATAATATTCAGTAAATTTCATAGGAAGAGAATACATCTATATCTTAAAAATGTTCTCATCCGCTAGTGTGTCTACCGCCAAATAAAAACCATAAACTATAAAAATCATCGGGATAATGTAAAACTATGGCTCAAGCAAAAGAAATCGTAACCAAACTTCTTGCTACGGCAGATGTCCAGATAAACGGTTCAAGACCGTGGGACATTCAGGTTCATAATGATGGACTTTATGTGCGTGTACTTTCCGGAGGATCCTTGGCACTCGGAGAATCCTATATGGATGGGTGGTGGGATTGTAAGGAACTCGACCAATTCTTTGAAAAAATCCTCGATGCACATATTGATCGCAAAATACTCGGATTTAAACATCTTATACTCCCCTATATTAAGGCGAAACTCTTCAACAGACAAAAGACCCATGCATACAATATTGGAGAGAAACATTATGATATCGGAAACGCGCTCTATACGCGAATGCTTGATAAAAATATGCAGTATAGCTGTGGGTATTGGAAGAATGCCCAAACACTCGACAAAGCGCAGGAAGATAAACTCAATCTTATCTGTAAAAAACTTCAACTCAAAAAGGGCGATCGGCTCCTCGACATCGGTTGCGGATGGGGAACACTCCTTCGATATGCTGTAAAAAAATATGGTATTACTGGTGTCGGAATTACTGTTTCACAAGAACAGGCCAAACTTGCACGAGAAAAATGCGCAGGATTACCTATTGACATTCGCGTCCAGGATTATCGTACGGTAAACGAGAAATTTGACAAAATTGTCTCTGTCGGAATGATTGAACATGTTGGGTGGAAGAATTATCGCACATATATGGGGGTTGTACATCGCTGTCTCAAAGATGATGGAATATTTCTCCTCCACACCATTGGCGCAAATAAGACATCAACTGGTCCAGGCGATCCCTGGGTTGATAAATACATTTTCCCTGACGGAAGACTCCCCTCTGTTGAGCAGGTTGCAATAGCTTCCAATGGACTCTTCATCATGGAGGACTGGCATAATTTTGCAGTGGATTATAGTAAGACACTTATGGCGTGGCGTGCAAATTTTCGTCAAGCATGGCCAGAACTTAAAAAAGATTATGATGAACGATTCTATCGCATGTGGAATTATTATCTGAGTTGTTTTGCTGGCGGATTTCGTGTAAGAATCAATCAACTCTGGCAGATTGTGTATACCAAACACGGACTGAAAGGCGGATACGAAAGTGTGAGATAATGTTTCGGTTAAGTCAAGATTAGATTTATATAGAGAAAGAGATTAGATAATTCATGATTGCAGACAGGATTGGCGCGATAATAACACGCAACAAACAAATTCTGCTTGTTACAGGATACGATGAAACACTCTATTGGACGCCAGGCGGCAAAATAGAACATCATGAAACTCATGAATCATGTCTTAAAAGAGAGTTATTTGCAGAACTAGGCATTGCACTTAAATCTATGAAACATTATGAATCTATGATATTAGTAAATGAAACCAGTAATAGTAAACAAAAAAATTATTATTACATTACCCAATATACTGGAACTATCGTGTCTAAAGCAGAAATAACTAAAATCTTATGGTATTCTAGAAAAGACTTTCTTAAAAAAACAATAAAAGTTTCTAACGGCGTAAAACATCTCATTCCACTGCTCATCAAAGACAAATTCTTATGACGTTACGCGGCCATATTACAAATAATGGTATCACAAACATATACCATAAAAAAAAAAAAAAAGAATTATTTCTTTTTCCCCTTCGATTCCCGCTTCATGAATTTGCGTACACCTAAGATGATTAACCCGACGAATACAAATGGTAATACATACGCCACAATGTAGAGGAATATATTCAAACTGCTCAAAAATGCTGCCCAAAGATCTGCGAATGTTGCAAAGACAATACTTGCGTATGCAGGACTCTTTTCTGAGAGTGAAACTTGGAGTGTTGCATAAACTACTCGCTCCTTTTCATCTGCTAATTGATATTGCAGAGAACTAATGAGTGATTTCTGACTCGTGATCCGGTCGAGTAATTGTATCTTGTCATTAAGGTTTGCGGTTGAATCATAGAGTTCTTCATAACTTGAAAGTTTTGATTTTTCCATGATAAGAACATCCTTAAGATTAACATAGGATCCGGTAACATCATTTGCATTCTCATTGAATGATTTTACTGTTCCGAGTGTTTTTAACTTTGCAACTAATCCATCATATTGGTCTACGGGTACACGTAGAGTATAATATCCTGAATGGTACTTATTGTTTGCATTCACATTTTCAGAAGTGATGATTGCATCATGTGTTGATGCACTGTTTTTGAGCATTGCTTCACTCCCATAATAATCTTTTACCTCAACATTCATCGATGTGGTCTTGATAATCATGCGATTGAGAATGTTGGGTGCGAGGTTCGAATTAGAATTCAGATAATTATTCTCAGGATAATATCCTGTACTTCCCTTACTCAAGTACGATGGATTATAAGAATCAGTTGCTGATCCATACGATTGACTTATAGTCCGTAGACCGCTTCCAGTCATGAACACGAACATCGTAAATACCACAATAACGACTAATGAAATAGTCAGCCAATTTTCTTTCAATTTTTCGAGTTGTTCTTTAAAAGTCATAAGTATCACCACTATTGGTAAACTATATGAACTATTTAAATGTCGTCAAGACTTCAAGTGAGATTGGAGTGATGCAAAATATCTCCTATACTCTTCCACAAACTTTATATATATTCCCTCATGATTTTATCTTGGTGAAGTATGGAACGATTCTTTGAACTCGAATTTATCGGACGTGGAGGGCAGGGCGTAAAGACTGCTGCTGAACTCGTAGGTAAAGTTGCGCTCGATAAGGGTAAATATATTCAAAGTTTCCCTGATTATGGTCCTGAACGTAAAGGTGCACCTGTCAGAGCATTTACCCGCATTTCTGATATACCGATTCGTGGATGCTCCTCTGAAGCAAGCCCAAATGTGATTGTGATTATTGATCAGACACTCGCAGCACTTCAGGGAACATTCTTTACGGTAAATGATGATACCATTGTTATTGTAAACACCACGCATACGATTGCAGAGATAAAGTCAACAACTCATATGAAAGGGGTCATACATACTGTTGATGCAACAACCATTGCCCTTGAGACCATTAAAGTCAATTTTACGAATAGTGCAATGCTTGGTGCACTCGCAAAAATCACTGGATTATTCACACTTGAAGAGATCAAGGAAGCATTCCGTATGGAATTCGCGAGAAAACTTGATGAAAATGCGTTGAACAATAATGATGCAGCAATCGAACGCGCATTTAACGAGGTTAAATAATGTGGTATTAAAAAATAAGGATGAAATAAGTATTGGACCAATAAGTGATGGCGGTTCGTCCATTAATTTTAATACCGGAAGTTGGCGTGCAAACCGTCCTATTATTGATTTAAATAAGTGTATCCATTGCATGATGTGCTTTCTCTATTGTCCTGATGATTCGATCCTTATCAAAAAAGAAGGAAAAGACGGCAAACCAGAGATTATTGGAATCGATTTAGAACATTGCAAGGGCTGCTCTATCTGCGCAAGTGTCTGCCCAATCAAATGCATCATGATGGAAAAAGAAGAAGACGCGCAGAAAAAGGAGATGAAGGGATAATGGATGAGAAAAAATTTGCCCGGGATTTGAAGAAGATCACAGTCATTGCCGGTAAAAAAGTCATGACCTATTTCGGCAAAGCAGAAATTCGATATACAAAAAAAAGTTTTGCTGACATAGTAACGCAAGCAGATCTTGCATCGAGTAATATTATTATAAAATTCATTAAAAAAAAATATCCCAATCACGGCATTATTTCAGAAGAAGAAAAAGATTACCAAGATACGGCAGAATATGTTTGGATTATTGATCCGCTTGATGGAACAAGAAATTTTTCAAGAAACAACACTAATTTTAGTGTCATGATTGCTATCTTTAAGAATAAAAAAGCATTGCTGAGTGCAATCTATAATCCCTTTTTCAAAGAATTGTATTTTGCGCAAGAAGGAAAAGGGGCACTCTTAAATAACAAAAAGATTAGCTGTTCGCCAGTAACAGATTTTAATCGGAGCATCGCGGGATTTGATGTGTGTGTTAGGGAAAAAAACTTGCAGAAAAACGCGCGTGAAGTACTGAAGCTTCTGCATGCCCAAACAGAATTTGATTATTGGATCACCCATGAAGGATGCGCAGGATTTACTGCAACACTTATTGCTAATGGACAACGTGATTGGTTCTGTCAACCAGTATACGGTGGTGTCTGGGATCTTGCAGCACCCTATCTTGTCCTTAAAGAATCAGGTTGCATAGTCACAAATTTTTCAGGTAAAGAATGGTCTATTACCGATACTGAAATGCTCGCTGCAAATCCGATATTACATAAACAACTATTAAAAATACTTAATTCATAAAAAAATGAAGCAAATGCAAAATTCACAAACCAAAGCACTCACGGGCGCTGAAGCAGCAGCGGAAGCCATGAAACAGATTGCGCCCGATGTTGTCCCGCTCTATCCGATTACTCCGCAGACACAAATCGTCGAGGTATACAGTCAATTTGTCGCTGATGGAGAAGTAGACTCTGAATTAGTGAGATGTGAATCTGAACACTCAGTCATGTCTGTTGCACTCGGTGCATCAGCAGCAGGCGCACGAGTAATGACTGCAACATCAAGTCAGGGCCTTGCATACATGTTCGAACCAGTGTATATTGCACCATCACTACGTGCTCCAATTGTCATGAACTTAGTCAACCGCGCACTTTCTGGTCCAATCAATATTCATTGTGATCATTCTGATGGCATGGCGATGAGGGATTCTGGCTGGATCCAAATCTATTCTGAAGACGCGCAGGAAGTCTATGAACATACAATTATGGCTGTTCGAATTGCTGAACATCCCGATGTCCTGCTTCCTGTTGCTATTTGTCAGGATGGATTTATCACGAGTCATGCACTGGTGAATGTTGATGTCTACGAGGATTCTGCAATAAAAACGTTTGTAGGTTCTCGAAAACCCAAAGAAACATTATTTGATGATAAACCAATATCTGTGGGGATGCTCGATTTCTATGATTATTTTTTTGAACATAAAAAACAGGAATTCGATGCAATGGAACGATCACGCAGTGTTATTAAAAAAATATTTGACGAATTCAGCGCAATCAGCAAAAAATCGTATGATTTCGTCGAGAAATACCACTGCGATGACGCAGAGCATATTATTGTTGCAATGTCTTCAAGTTGCGGCATACTCAAAAACGTCATTGACGAATTACGCAGTCAAGGAAAAAAGGTCGGGCTCCTGCGTATCAGAGTATTTCGGCCGTTTCCTGAACACGATATTGCGCAGGCATTAAAGAATGCAAAAGCAGTCATTATTCTTGAACGATCCTCAGGTTTTGGAACCTACAGCCCAATCTATAACGAGGTGAGTGCAGCACTCTATCATTATCCACAAAAACCTAAGATGGTCAATTATGTCTTTGGACTTGGCGGAAGAAATTTCGGACACAAAGATGCACTAACACTGTATGCTGAACTCGAAAAGATCGAGGGCGAGTTTTTGGATGAGAAGAATAAACTCAGATATTTAGGAGTGAGGGAATAAATAAAGAAAAAACAATGGTATAAATTGGTAGACATCAAAGAATTTGCAAAACGTGAAGTGAAACTGGTTGGCGGACATAGATTGTGCGCTGGTTGTCCTGCGCCGACGATTGCTAAGCTTGCAATGATGTGTAGCGATAAGCCTGTTATTGTATCGAATGCCACGGGTTGTTTAGAAGTCTCCACAACGATTTATCCCTATACTGCCTGGAAAGCTCCGTGGATCCATACTGCATTCGAAAATACTGCAGCAAATATTGCAGGTGTCGAATCAGCATTCATTGCATTGAAGCGTAAGGGATTAATCGACCAGAATAAAGATTTCAGGTTCATGGCAATTGCTGGTGATGGTGGAACATATGATATCGGACTCCAAGCATTATCTGGCGCAATTGAGCGCGGACATAAATTTGTCTATATCTGTTACGACAACGAAGCTTACAGTAACACTGGAATTCAGCGCAGTTCCGCAACACCACTCTATGCAAATACCACCACAGATCCCGTCGGTAGTGACCGTAAGGGTAAACAGGAATTACGCAAAGATTTTACTGAAATCATGGTCGCACATAATATGCAGTATATTGCGCAGACTGCACTTTCAAACTTAAATGATTTTATTCCTAAAGTTGAAAAGGCATTCAAGAAGACTGATGAGACTGCAACATTCGTGAATGTTTTTAGCCCATGCATTCCGGGATGGGGTATTCATGATGGTGACGCGATCATGATTTCTAAAATTGCAGTCGATACGTGTTTCTGGCCGCTCTATGAAGTTGAGAATGGCGTCTATACATTAAATTATAATCCTGAAAGTTTGGGCAAGAAAAAACCTATTATTGAATTCTTAAAATTACAGTCGAGATTCAAGCACCTCTTAAAACCAGAGAATGCACATCTCGTCGAGGCATTCCAACACGATGTCGATACACGATGGGAGAAGTTGAAAAAAAGATGCGGCATATAAATAAATTATCGTATGAAACATTTCAAAATTAATAAGATAATTGTAATTATCCTTCTTATACTCATACTCTTTCAAGCAGGACAATTATTTCTGTGGATCAAAGAAGATAAGGCGCCGCCTGCCTGGGACCAGTCATGGCATTCACTCATAAGCGTCGATAGATATAATCAATTGTTCCAAAAAGATTCATCATATGGCACTAAACAATTAGAGAAGTCCTATCCGATATTTGGATTTGCACGAAATTATTATCCCCCCTTCTTCCATTACACCAGCACATTCTCCTATCTTTTGTTCGGGGTAAATTATGATGCGGCTTTATTTACTAATATATTCTACATCATCATCATGGTCATCAGTTGTTATGCTATTGGGAAAAAACTCGACACATCATCCACTGGTGTGTTGCTTGCATTCATCATAGTTGTCCTGCCGGTCTATAGTCTATTATCGCGGGATTATCTCATCGATTATGCGCTTGCATCAATGGTGGCATTAGGATATTGTCTGCTCCTTTATTCAGATAACTTCCAAAAAATGGGTTACTCGATTGCATTCGGCATTATCTTTGGTCTAGGGATGCTGACAAAATGGACATATGCACTGTTTCTTTTTGTACCACTACTCTTCAGCTTGTATCAGTTGACTGCCGCAACCATTAAAACAAAGAACTATCAACGCATCATCAGTGCAGGCAGTGCATTTCTTTGCGCAGCGATCATTATGTTATTATGGTATACGCCTTTGAGAATTCGAACCTTATTTTCACAATTATCAGCATTTTCAAACCTATCAAGCGGCGCTGTACCATTATGGTCTCGCAGTACAGACTATCTTTTTACCATACTGAATGGATACACCGCCCTCTTCTTTGTGCTATTCATCGTAGCAACAATAACCCTATTACAAGAGGGTATACGACATAAGAAACATCTTGGATTGACAATATCGCTCCTCCTCACTATACTCTTTACATATGGTGTCTTGAGCAGCATATCCAATCATGATACACGATATATTGCTCCAATTTATGTATTCCTTGCAACGATCACTGCATTAGGGGTTATGCATTACTGCAGAAAACTTTCCATAAAAAAACAGTATATCCTTGCGATTGTACTTATCATTGTCGGAGCAGGATATAATATCGCTTACAATTCTCCTACAATTAATGTACAATACACTGCCACGAGCATACCAATCATAAATACTATGGGAAAATATCCTGAAATCAATCCGCCGATAAGAGGAGAAGATATCACAGAAATACTATCCGTAATTAATCGTACAAACACAAAGAGATCATTTAGTGTATGTATCATTGCCGAATCGCCCTATCTGAATGATGTAAATGTCCCTTATTATTCCGTACTTGGAAAATACAATGTTTCTGTGATGTTCGGCAATGGCTGTGATCCCCGCACATTTGATTTTGCAATAGTGGGCGAGATACAGAAGACGTGGAGATCTAACACATTTGAATCATCCAAACGGGTCCTTGAAAGCAATATACGTAATTTTAGGGAGATTTATCAATCAAAAGAAATCAGCGTATACCAGAACATGATACATCGATAGATACTTATCCTCTTAAAGAATCTCCCGCCCAGAACACACCTCTTACTAATCTCTTCACAACTACAGTTTCAACAATTTCTTAACTTCAGTCGCTATCTGTAATTCTTCGTTTGTTCCGATGACGAATGCTTCAATTTTTGAATATCGTGTCGTAATAATAAACTCGTTTTTCGCGTTCTTCTTCACATCGAGTTTGACTCCAAGGTATGCAAATTGTTCGAGAATCTTTTTTCGGATATAGAATGCATTCTCGCCGATTCCTGCAGTAAACACAATTCCATCAACTCCACCTAGTTCTGCGACATACGCGCCAATATAGTGGACGATGCGATCAACGAACATATTCATTGCAAGTTTTATCTGAGGATCCTTCTCGTTCTTATGCAGGTCACGCATATCAGAATTCCCGCAGATGCCGAGGAGTCCTGAACGCTTATTAAACATAGTATTCAATTCTTTATAATCGAGTTTGAGATGTTCCTGCAAGTGGAGCCCGATACAAGGATCGAGTGTTCCTGAACGAGTACCCATGATGATGCCGTCTGTCGGAGTGAATCCCATTGTGGTATTGAATGATTTCCAATCCTTAATTGCAGTGATTGAAGCGCCATTTCCCAAGTGACATATAATGATTTTTGCCTTTTTCTTCTTTTTTATATGATAATATTCCTTCATAAGGCCAGTCACGTATTTATGGCTTGAACCATGAAATCCGTATTTACGGATATGATATTTTTCATAATATTCATAGGGAAGTCCATACAAATATTTCTCTTTCGGAATCGTTGAGTGGAATGCAGTATCAAATACTGCGACTTGTGGTGCAGGAATGACTTTCTGGCATGCAATGATACAGGAGATATTTGCAGGATTGTGAAGTGGTGCAAGTTCAGAAAGCACAGTCAATTGCATGAGTACTGTTGCATCGATTTGCACTGCGCCAGTGTATGATTCTCCTCCATGCACGACACGATGACCGACTGCCTTGATTTCCGCAATATCGCCGATCGCATCCTCTTCGATGAGATGTTGCATGACAAATTGTATTGCTTCTTCATGATTTTTTACCACACTGTTTTTTTTCTTCTCTACGCCGCAGTCCATGATAGTGAGTGTACAACGATCAAGACCTATGGCATCAATCATCCCTTTCATCAATACATCGCGTGCCGTAAATTCGATGAGCTGGAATTTCAGGGAAGAACTTCCTGCATTGATGACAAGAATTTTGCATTCTGCCAGATAATTCTTGATTGCGCTGACGATATGGTTGCGATCCTTATACTGATAATCAGTAATAAAGTCTGCAAGCCTCTTAGATTTATAGACATACCTAATCCAGTTCGCAAAATCGTTTTTGGAATCATTCACATGATACTCGAAGATTTTCGGATCAATGGATTTCAGAATAATATTCAACTCTTCAAGACTCTTAATGACCCCTCCATCTGCGAGAATAAAATAATGTTCTGGATTAATATGCATACCTCGACCTCTTTTATATCCTCCAAGAAGCTGTTCTTTTTAAATATTGTTTTTTAACTGCATTATTTAATCAGTAGATGTTTAATACCGATTGTCAGAATGTTATTGATTTTAACATCAAAATTTAACGAAGTTTCAAAAATTCGAGTTGGAGAAAGGATTTTGAGTAGAGCATTCAGGTGTCATGGTTATTTACTTTAAAGTAGTGAAATAATAAATAACTTTATAAATATCAGGACAATTCAAGTCATGTGGATAATCAAAATTTATATCTCGTAGGAACACTGCACAATGATTTGAATGGCAAAGAAAGACTTGACACTCTTTTAGACAGACTCGCACCGTTTGTTATCGCTCTTGAATTTCATAAAGACAGAGAAGAACTAGGATCATCGCAAAAATCTCAAGAGGAAGAGCAAAGAGAGCTTACTACACTACTCGATGAATCTGGTCTGAATTTAAATCCGGGGCAAAGAGCAACACTCATAGAATCCGGGCAGAGAGTAAGCAGCGCAATGGGCTATGAGTTTAAATCTTCAAGAGCGTATACAACTAGAAATGCGAATTCAAGATTAGAATATATCGACATCTCTCTTTTTGCGAATGGCAGAGAAGAATTTTCCAAAGGACTGATTGAATCAATGAGTGGCGTATTTAAGCAGATTGCTGCAGATCCTAAATTAGCAAAACAAGTTCTTGAAAGATTAAATGGTGGAGTTGACGCACATCTGCAATACTTAAGAGGAGATACGCAACAAATATATCAAAATGCAGAAGCTATAGCGGAATTATTTGAAATGATCAGGGATCCGGAAAATTTTGAAATGATGAAAAAGACCATGTCTCCTCAAGCAATTCAGGCATTGGAACAAGTGTATAATCCTGCAAGAGATGAAGCAATGAAAAATCGGGTAAGAGAATTATATGATGGAAAAAACAGGCTGGTGGCTATTGTTGGCCTCGCGCATTTACAAGGATTAAAAACGAAACTTAAAGATTTAAAACCGAGAGTGATGACTCTTGCAGAATATGATTCTGTCTAAACATCCTGCATTTTTCTTATTATTTCTCAAATTTGTAATTTGATGTTATTTCGCGAACCCGCTCATTGAACATAACATTTATAAAACACTGCAAACCCTCAATCCCATGGCAAAATTCATTGTTGCAGTTGATGCAAAAACCTGTATTGGGTGCGGCGCATGTACAGTCACGTGTGATAATTTTAGTATGCAAGGAGATAAAGCAGTCCCTGTTAAATCTGAAGTTGATGAAATCGGCACAAATCAAGAAGCTGCAGATTCCTGTCCCGTCAGCGCGATTACGGTAAAGAAGAAGGAATAATGTCTTATTCTTAATCCAGATAAATAAACCATTCTCAAGGAGTAAATTTATAAATTAAGAACGATTTCTTAGAGTATGAGCTGGTTTTCGAGAAAAAAAGAAAAAGTTCCTACATTTGAAGAGATTCTTATTGCGCTCAAAACTAAAACTCCCACAGAACATACTGGAATGGAGCACGCAGTGTATGCAATTGATTTAGCGTATCATGACGTGTATGGTAAACGCGATACTACAGTATTATCTGATTTTTTTGTAACAGACGACATTTCCTCAAAGGACCATACTCATCGCTTTGTTAAATTAGAAAGGAGCCTGCAAGATTCTGCGCAACGAGCAGATAGTTATGCGCAAATATTGGCTATTGAATGGTGGCTAAGCAAATCACCACAACAAAGAAATACAGACATTCAGTGTAGGGCAGAGTATACTATCAAAAATGCAGTACTTCATATAAATAATAAATCTACGTCACCATACGCAGAAATAGTTGAGAACTATGCAAAAAATATTTGCAATATTAATATGCTGAATTTTTCCGCAGGAATTGGTCCTATAATCCTTCCTGATCGAAGTCAAGAGATAAATGTATGCGAAAATAAGTTAAAATCCGTTATTATAGACAAGTTTTATCTCTGTGAAAATACTGCAATAAACGGTTTCAAGAAACTACCACCGCATTCGATGATAGAATTCCGTCTACTCCTTGAGGCAATGCTTCAGACTGGTGAAGATTTCTATCGTTTATTTATAAAAAATTCTTACGAAGGCGATAATCCTGCTTTTGAATACTTAAAAGATATTGTTGAGTTTCAGAAGTCACGGTTTTCTGATCTCCGAAAAGCCGAAGAAGACTTTAAACAACACACTAATGCAAGCATTAAGCAATTCGAAAGTAACTATCGTTCATATCAGAATAAATAAAACTATTTCTTCAGTCCCTTCCACATCATCTTGAATTGATTGAGATAACTTTGCGCATTATCCTTGTTCTTGATGACGATTGCAACTGGCGGTTTTGCAGTCCAGATGCATAGAACAACAATGTCGTTATAGATGAATGTGTCAGTCATGCTAGGAGAATCGTCTTTGTGGAATTTATACTCGCCCACATATTCTTTAAGAATTTCAGGATTTTTCTCTTTTACTGACTTATTGAAAATAACTTGAGGGCGCATATGTTTCTCCTTTTTTTTTCTCTGCCATGTATAAAAATAGGGACCCATAATATCCTTGAACATTCCAGAAACACCGAAATCATAATAGACTCCGCCTGTTCCTAATTCATCAAGCATCTGGTCGAATACTGTCCGAAGACCTTTAACACCTGAATAGACGGTTACGTGTTGGGTTTCTTTTGCAAGAGATTGTTTAAGTAATAATTTTGGGAGTACTTCTTGAAATTGTTCCTCTTTCTCTTTGAGGAGCGTTAAGAATTCATTCGGCGATACTGCAGCAAAATGCTGTTTTTTCTCGATGATGATCGAAGAGACCAACCCCTTCTCTTTGAGCCGCTCAAGAATCTGATAGGTTGTTGCGCGATGCAAGCCGGTTTTTTTTATGATTGGACCGACAAGCGAAGATCCCTGTTCAAGAAGTGCAAGATAAATAATTGCTTCAGAATCCGTAAGTCCAAGTTCAATGAGTACCGAACGTTCATCCATAATTATTCCTCGTCAATTGATTATATAAAGATTGTGTTTTGTAATCTTAAACAAGACTACAATAATTCATATACCTCCTCATCTGTAATCACTATTAAGTAAATAAATAAAGAGGTGATGACATGACCCATTCCACACTTGAATCACGAACACACATTGAAACACTTAAGGAAAAATATCCTCAGACAACGGTAAAAGAATTATTTAAGGAATTGCGATTACGCTATCTTACAGCAAAAGGGGTGAGCGATAGGGATACTATGATAAATAACGATCTTGATCAGATTGTCAATGAAATAAGTTCTGAACTTGCTGTGCATCCCACAGAATTGTGGGGGAGTGCAAAATTCCAATTAGCATATCGCGTCACAAGACCTGAACATCTTGCACTGCTCGGCATTGATGAATCACAGATACGAAGCGCGCAAGAAGCAGTTGAACATGGAAGAGTGATGAGTGTTCTCCCTTATAATATGCTTATGAGTGAAACGACTTTGAAAAAATATCTCCCTTCACGCTCAGAAAAATTTTCCGGAAATTGGCGACACAGCGTCGACCCCTATGGTATATTCAAAAAATTTACTAAGGTTATATCAATTGATTCTACAGGTAAGGAAACATACCTTGCGACAAGAAAATTCCCCTATGCTGTTCTCGCAAATATTACTGAATCCTGTCCTATTGGATGTGACGGGTGTTATAAGGGCTCAATGGTTCGAACATCACTTGCAGCACTTGAAGAAATCCTTCCAGAATTTGGAGAAATAAAAAAACAATTACGGCTTGAGGAAGAACGTGCAGTAGATCAAGCAAGAAAACTTACTGCATGGCTTAATCAAAATCTTGAAGTGGACACTGTTGTGATCAGTGGTGGAGAGCCCGCATTGTATTCAAACAACACCCTCAAGCGAATCCTTGACGAATACAAGAATGCAAAATATGTCGAGGTCGTCAGGATATGTACATCATCAGTATTCCAAGGGATGTGGTACCGCATTGATGATGAATTAGCGAATCTACTCCATGATTTTGAAGGATCGAGTAAGAAAAAATTCTATATCAATGCACATGTTACTGCCTGGGATCAATTAGCAGCACCAGAAGCAAAGATTGCAGTTGATAAATTAAGAAATAAAGGGATCAGTATTCATCTGCAAATGCCTGTGCAAGAAGGTATTAATTTTCGAAGGGATGACATGGAATGGACTGTAAACAAATTAGAATCCCTATCAAAAAAAGCATATGAACTCGGGGTGATACCTTACAAAATGATTTTAGATATGCATTCCCCATCAGATCCTGCGGTAACCATACCTCTTGAAACATTCACCAAGGCTATAGGATATTTTGATCGCCATGAAGAAAATTCAGATCAGGAGCGATGGCAGGCATATAATATTTTACATGAGCAGGGTAATAATTACCTCGTATCCTATCCCCATTTTACTGCAGTAAAAATGATCGATACACAGAACAAGGTAGTCACCTATTTCATCCCTAAGGTAGATTATAAGAAAGGAAAACGAATCGAGGTGCACACCTACACTGAACCGCTCATTGCAAGACATAATGATGATCCGACCAGTATGAACACCATTGCAGATAAAGATATTGTTGACAAGATCGCGCAAGTACAACACGCATATCTTGGCTGTAGCGCAGAGATCGAGCAAATCGAAAAACAACAAATAAGTTTTCAGGAAAAAATCAATGCCATTGAAGAGATAGAAAAAGAGTTTTACACCATTTCAGGAATCACCTATCCTGAAAATAAACCATTAGTAGAGTAATTCATATAAGAATAATCCATAAACAATTTAAACAATGTGAGACTAATAGTGGTATGACTAACCCATCGCTCAAAGGTTACATTGTCTATCCGACCTATCGGATTGTTGATGATGAGTCAGAAGAAGGCAAGAAGAAGAAATCAAAGAAAGCACTCGTCTATTTATTTGGCCGTTTAGAGAATGGAGAATCATTTCTTATCATCAAACCGTATCGACCGTATTTCTACGTGAAACGTGCAAATATCGAAGTCATCGATGAGAAACTTGAAAAAACATTAACATTATTTAATGCGTATGTCGAGGATTCTGACTTTAAGAATTTTAACGATGAACAAGTATCAAAAATCATTCTCGACATTCCGGGCGATGTACCAAAACTACGAAAAATCCTTGAGGAAGAACATCGCTGCACCTGTTATGAAGCAGATATCAGATTTTATCAACGATTCCTGATCGACCATAATATCAAAAGCACTCTTGAAGTTTCCGGGAAATGGAAGAAGGGCGAATATATTGATCGCATCTATGAAGATCCTGTTGTTAAAGGCGCTGAATGGAATCCGGAACTTAAAATTCTCTCTATAGATATTGAGAGCGACTCACATGCAAAGCACCTCTACTGTATTTCACTCTATACACCGGGCATTCGGGGACAAGGTGCATTCGAACGCGTAATCATTCTCTCGCACGAATTAGAGATGGGCAAACCACTTGAACACGCAATATCTGTCAATACTGAAAAGGATCTTCTCGAAAAATTCCAGGAACTCGTCATCAGTATTGACCCCGACGTCATCATCGGATGGAATGTGATTGATTTTGATCTCAATTTTCTAAAAAATAAGTTTGACGAACATAAGATCCCTTTTGTACTCGGAAGAACTGCATGGCCTTGTAAACTGGATATTGTGAAAGATTTTATGCGCGATAGTTCAGCAGATTTTCCCGGACGCATGGTCCTTGACGGTATTCAAGTCCTCAAAACATCCTATATTAAACTCGGGAACTATAAACTCGATACTGCGGCAGAAGAATTTTTAGGCGAGAAAAAACTTATCGGTCATGAGCACAAGGGCAGCGACATCGAACATTATTTTCAGGCAGACCAGCAAAAACTTGTTGATTATAATCTGAAAGATTCAGAATTCGTTTATCGCATACTCTTCAAGACAGGTTCAATGCAACTCACGATTCAACGATCACTCATCACCGGGATGACGCTTGAACGTGTACGTGCAAGTGTTGCAAGTTTAGATTCGCTCTTTTTGCGCGAAGCACAGCGAAGAAAGATTGTCCTCAATAATTCAGCGTTCGGTGAAAAGGAAGAGGCAGCAAAGGGTGGATTTGTCATGCAATCAGTGCCTGGGCTCTACGAATATGTGATTGTATGCGATTTTAAGAGCCTATATCCGAGTATCATTCGCACCTACAATATTGATCCCTATTCTTTTGTTGAAAAAAAGGATATCCCAAAAGATTTTGAGAAATTAAAAGATAAATTCATTGTTGCGGCAAACGGCGCAGTATTCAAGAATCAGGACGGAATTCTCCCTCATGTCATTTCTGAAGTCTGGAAGAAGCGTGACGAAGCAAAGAGGAATAAGGCGACTGCAGAAACTATTTATGGACTTAAAATCATTATGAACTCATTCTATGGAGTACTCGGCAATCCTTCCTGTCGATTCTTTAACCCTGATATGAGTAATGCAATCACTCATACCGCGCAGGCAATCATCAAACTCACCATCAAGAAAGTAGAGGAATTAGGATACAAAGTTATCTACAGCGACACCGACAGTGTGTTTCTCGTCAGTCGCGCAAAAAACAATGGCGACGCGCGCGCTATCGGAAAAAAGATTGAAGATCATATCAACGAATATTATACTGCACATATCAAAAAAGAACATCATCGCGAAAGCAGCATCGAACTCCAATTCGATAAACTCTTCAAGATATTTCTCATGCCGACTGTCCGCGGATCTGATGTCGGTGCAAAAAAACGGTATGCCGGAATCATTGTCAAAGATGACGATAGTGAAGAACTCCATTTTACTGGTATGGAATTCGTCCGTGGCGATTGGACAGATTTAGCGAAAAAATTTCAGGGAGAATTATTCGAACTCCTCTTCAACAAACAAGGAGTATCAGACTATATCAAAGCATTTGTCGATGATTTGCGTAAAGGCAAATATGATGAGTTACTCGTATATCGCAAAAACATCAATAAGCCATTAAATGAATACACAAAAACAACTCCACCCCATGTGAAAGCTGCACGGCAGCTCAAGAAATTAACGAGTAATCAAATCCGGTATGTAATGACGATTGAAGGTCCAGAACCTATAGAGAAATTGAAACACAAACTCGACTATGAACATTACATCGATAAACAAATAAAACCCCTCGCCGATACGGTGTTATCTGCTTATGGAAAGAATTTCGATGATATCATCCAGAATTCTTCGCAATCGACATTATTTGGGTATTAAAGAGAAACATAATTGAATAATTAGTATTTGTTTAGCTGCTCGCGAACCTTGAACATGATTATATCAATAACGATGTCCCAGAGAGACATGTCAAAAACTGCGGATTGAAGTTCGCAGCATGCAGTTTTTGATCACTCGGAAATTTGTAAAAATTTCCTCTGTGTCAAGACTGTGTCCTGAACACACAGAAATCTTCGATTTCTGTTGTATGAACGAAGTGAATATGAACACGGTTGAGAACGCGAGCCACTACGTGATGTGAACCTGCTAAACAAATACAATAATTATAAAAAAATAACACATCATAATTGTTCATACCTGAGTTTGTTTGCGTTTATAACAACACGCGCATATTTATCGTCAGGCATTCTTGAATGGCTAAATCCACAATTAAAACAATTTTTTTTATTTCCTAGAAGAACTTCTTTATTTTTTTTAAGAGCAGCAAACCATTTTGATGAAAAATTAGTATCCAATATATTTCCAATAATGTCACTTATGGTCCAGCAAGTAAATACATTTCCGTTAGGAGATATCAGTAAATCTTTACAATAACTATAACAAGGCATAATAATCGGTTCTTTTTTAATATATTTTTTTATAAGTAAGATTTTTTCTTCAGAAGTGATCATAACACCCTGTTGTTTTGCAAGTAACATCATATCATCAATCTCTTTTTCAGAAACAACAAGAATATAAGAAGAGTTATTTCCGACACCAACTATTTGAGCAGGATCAAAATCTACAAACAAACTATTTAATTCTTTGGATAATAAAATAATAGATTTTAATGTGGTGCTATTTTCATTCAACACCGTGCAATCAATTTCAATAGGTGTTGAAGAACTTATTTTTTGTATTTCTTTTATACCATTAACTGCATCGTCAAAAATATCAATTCCACGTACACTATTATGAATAGAAGCAATTCCTGAATCTAAAGATACCACCAAATTATCTACATATAAAGCAATATCTGGCGCATATTTTTTTAAATAAGCACCATTTGTTATAACTTGCAATTGAAGACCAACATCTTTCACGTATTTCATTAAATTAACAATATTTGGATGAAGAAGCGGCTCTCCACCCCATAATGTGATCCATTCAAAATTTAAATTTTTTAATGAATCAATAATAGCAATAAGTGTCTTGTAATTACCAACTAGCGGTTTTTTCCAAATAGTACACATTACACATTTTGCATTACAAGAATGAATTATTTGAAGATATGCATCTTTAGGCAAACCATTTTGCTTCGCATTTTCTAAATATGCATTGATTCTTTTTGATTTTTCTGATTCATCCATTTGCATAATAATCAACCTGCAATATTTTTAAACACAGAGTAGTAATAATCAACACTAATTTATAATTATATTGTCCGTAATAAGACAAAAAAAACATATATGTCCAAAACCAAACATTTATATAATTAAAAAGAATATCACGTAAGATGAATATCACTACTGAAGTAAAAAAATATGTTCTTGAAAATATCTTTGTAAAAAAAGGTCTAAAGACGAATATAGTTAATTATTCTAAACTAAGCAAGAAAATTATTAAAGAGTGTAATCTAAAAGAAAAAGACTTTGATGCGGTAGTCGTAGCGTTAAGAAGGGTAGCTTATGCGATGGAAAAAGACACTACAATAGATAAAAAAGTCAAATCAATACTCCAATCTTCGAGAATAGAAATCAAAACAAAAATGTTTGTAACAATAATTGAAAGAGAACATCATAGTAAACTAATCGCGCTCTATAAAGAAATTAGAAATCAAAATGGAAGAATTTATGCGATTGAAGGATTAGAAGTAATAACAATAATTGCACCTGAAGAATTTGAACATATCATTACAAAATATTTTAAAACGAGCATAATTAGAAAAACTAATAATCTTGCACAAATAATTCTTATAAGCCATGAATCCCTGGAAAAAATTCCCGGTGTGACAGCGTATATATGCACACTACTTGCAGAAAAAAGAATCAATATTGTCGAAATGATGAGTTGTTGGACAGACACCATATTTCTTATCGAAGAAAAAGATATACAACAAGCAGTGAATACGTTGACGTTCAAATAGCGAAATTTCGACGACAGCATCCAGAATTCTCAACAGACGAATTTATCGGGATATTGAGAGAAAAAAATTATTCCGTTGAGTATTTCTCCGCTAATTGTTTTCTCATATGTGATCGTTCATCATTATACAGTTGAGTATATCTGGTGAATAATTGTTTTGCGGTTGCGTCTTTAGCAGTATCTCCTATATTATAACATGTTGGTTCGACATTTAATTTCGATACACAAATTTTCTCTAGATTTTGATCCTTATAGTCAATATCTTTAACACTGCGTGCATTGATATTATCAATAAGTTCATATTTTACACCCAAACTGTCAATAATATACATCGTATTAGTTTTATCTTTCTCTCCGATTTCTTCGTAAGTTATTTCAGTATTATTTCGAATACCACGGTATAATCCAGTATCGATATACGGACCATTTGTACGAATAAGGGCGAAAATGGTCAATGACAAAAGTAATCCTCCGAAAAGAGTACGTTGTTTAAGTCTATACTTCAAATCCGATTTCAAATCCGATATCTGTGTTTTATACGAATCTTCGATCTTCTTTTGCTTGCTTTCTTGTAAAAATTTATTATATTCGTCTTGATGTTTCTTCTCTTTTTCAGCCCATTCCGTTCCACAATTGACAGTCATATTATTCACCTCTTATCGCTTTATTTAATATCATTCATCATGACCTTTGTTACTACCATTAAGATAGTATTAATATTAAATCTTTTTACTTAAAAGTTTAATAAAAACGGAATATTTATATAGAAATTGTCATAAAATTAAATATTAAGCATATCATGAAACTTGATCATAAAGATTACAAACTATTGCAACTCCTTGATGCGAATGCGCGAACACCTCTTAGCCAGATTGCTAAAAAAATCGGTGTATCACCAGAAGTTGCGCACTATCGGCTTAAGCGATTAGAAGAAGAACAAATTATTACCCAATACCAAGTCATCATTAACCTTTCTGCACTCCATATCACCCAATTCAAAATCTGCCTCGCACTTGAACAGTTGATCAGCGCTCAACTCGAAATAATCATTAAAACACTTAAAGAGAAAAGTTCAATCAAGTGGATCGTAACCTGTAAAGGCAATTGGGATATTATTATCGCCATAGAATCAGAGGATATGATAAAAGGAGATGTGATAAAGGACGAGGTACTCGCACTATTTCAAGGACATATCCGAAAGAAAGCCATAACAATCCTTATTGAAGCGCAGACATTTAATCGAGATTATCTTACTGGTCAAAAAACAGTTATTCACGACACGCGTAGTATCACCGCCAATAAACAAGAAATAATAATTGACGATAAAGACCATCAAATCATCAAACTGCTCGCAGAAAACGCACGAGCTAGCGTTGTTGATATTGCAAAAAAACTTCGAATCGATTCGCGCGTAGTTATCTATCACATCCGCAAATTAGAGAAGAATAAGATAATTCTCGGATATAAGATTGCATTGAACTATGCAAAGCTCAATATCCAATTTCACAAGCTATTCATTGAATTAAACGGCACTGATACCTCGCAATCAAAAGCGCTAACAAATTATCTTAAAATTCATCCGAATTGCATCCATCATGTTAAAGTGTTCGGCAGTTGGGAACTAGAACCAGAATTCGAAACTGCAACTGAACAAGAATTCGAAAATATCTTACGTGAGCTCAAAGATAAATTTACAAGTATCATCAAAAAGATTGACGTGATAACCATTGCGAAAGAACATAAGTTTGTTTATTTCTGAAGCGCAGCAATAAACTCTCCTGCCTTCTCTTCAATCCTATCATTCTTGAAATCTTTCCCATTGATAGTCATTGTTGCAAGTGGTTCTTTCTCAAGGATTTCCTGCATGACTTTGAACTTCCCGTCTGCGCCTGAACTTCCCTGTGTTGCGAAGAATGCGAGTTTCTTTTCCTGCAATGCATCTTTATGCATGAGAAGGTAAGTGCGTATCGCAGGAGTGATATTCCACGCCCACACTGGTCCACCAATAATAATAAGATCATATACTGCAGGATTTTTCTTCCATTTGATATCGGTGATATTTTTTAATGTCGCGTCTTTACCTGCAAAAAAATATCCTATTGCGCCTTTGCGATTTTTACCATCGATGATTTCATCAATATCTGCAGATAATTTTGTTGCGAGAAGTCCAGCTACTTTTTTCGTGAGCCCGGTCCGGGAATAATAGAGGACGAGCGTCTTCATTGTTACACCCTTATTTTTGTAAATATCCGGGTTGTGGTTCGAAGAGTAACCCGTCGGTTTTGAGTTTCTCGATGGTCCCCGTGATTTCCACTTCTGACATTCCTTGATGTTCTGCTTCAAGAATGAGTTGCGCGGTCTGAATCTTTTTTTTCTTTGAACCCACTATTTCGTCAAAGATCGTGAGAATTTTTATTTTAGCATCTAATTCAAAATCATTTACTACTGCTGCTGCCATCTGGCGTTGAAAACGCATGACATCATCAAAATCCATATCATCTAATACGCCCATTGTTTGACAACCCCCGAAGATATATAAAGAAGCATTATTTATATAGTTATCGGAAAATAGTATACATATTCGTATAGTAAGGTTTGTTTTTTCTTTGTTCACTCGAGAAATACACTAAAAGTTTATATATCCTTGATGGATAAAAGGATTGTTGTATAGGGGGTATGAGTAAAATGGAACTAATCAATAAAGTGATTTATGATACACATAATGAAATAGAAAATAGTATCAAAATAGCGAATGGAAATTATATCCACCGGCAAATCGAAAAACGCAACAATAAAGTATTCATGAGAATAAAATCGCGAAAACTGTTCGAACTTGTTCCACAATAATTCTATAGCAAATGACACAATTTTTTATACGAAAATGTCATTTGCTTATTACGAACAGACAACATTTAGTATAAATATTATTGTCTGTGAGTATAGATCATATTTGCAAAATAATCTCTCAAAGTAGAAATATTAATAAAACATCTTCTATTAGTTTCTTTATGGGCGTGTAGCGCAGCCTGGATAGCGCGAAGCACTCCTACGCATCGAACAATTCGATACGGAGTGATGCTTAGGTCGAGGGTTCAAATCCCTTCACGCCCGTAGCTAAGCGAAGGGCTGAAGGTTCCCGAATGCAATGAGAATACCTTCACGCCCGTAATTATTTTCTAGAAACACAAATTAATTTTTTCCTAATCATATTGACTTTAAAGTAGTAATTTATGGGAAAATTTTTAAATACGACATCATTCCAGAAATAGGGGGATCACTATGGTAGAAAAAGATAATTTGCCAATTGAAGCAATAGTAACTATTCTTTTAGAGGATTATGCCCATGGAAAAAAAGGCACTGCATTCATATCCGGACAACCAGATTACGCGTGGGGACGCAATGTTGCGTTATTTGCATCAGGAGCTGAAATAGTAACTTTCAGAAGCATTACGTATAAACGGGGTAGCGACCGTGCGTATATACAAAGCGATGGAAAATTTATAAGAGAAATTATCTATAAACAGACCTAGAGCAAGAGGTAATCTAATTATTTTTTAACAACAACGTTATACGTTCACGCCCGAATTTTTATACGAATTCAAAAGGCAAAATATTTAAATGCTGACGATATCGCTATTCTTATGAACACAGAAATAAAACAAATAGCGGATGACTTGACTTTTATTAGGTCTGAAATAACTAAGATAAAAGAGAGTATGCCGAATAAAGAAATGTTTTTAACATCTGAAGAATCAAAACTATTAGCAGAAAGTCTCTTAAATGAAAAGAGTGGAAAACTTGTTTCTAGCAAGAATTTAAGAAAGAGTTTAGGAATATGACTTTCGAAATATTATATGATAAACAGCCGACAAAGTTCTTAAAGACACAAAATAAAGACGTTATTAAAAGAATTCTTGACAAAATCGATGAAACATTAAAAGAAAATCCGGTTCCCGCAGATGCCAAATATATCATTGGAGAGCACGGTGTATATAGGATACGCATAGGAGATTATCGGGCACTATACCGAATAAACTATCAAGAGAAAAAAATAGTAGTATTTAAACTCGATAAGCGGGAAAGAATATATTGAGTAGAATCGATACGTTGGGGAACAAATCCCTTCACACCCGATCTTTTATCCACGATACGCCCCATACGCTGCAGTAAGATATGCAGTCATCTTCTCGAGGGATAAGACATCATTTGCATCGCGTAATCTTCCTTCCGCGTCTATGGAAAAGTTTTCTCCGTATTCGCTCCTAAAAAAAGATACTGCCGCTTCAACATTTCCTGCATGAAGTCCGCCGGCAATGACTGGAGTCATGGGAATTTTAATTTCCTGAAGCATCGCGAGTGTCACGTGTCTATCCAATATCTTTCCTACGCCTCTTGACGGATCGATAATAACATAATCAACGAGTCCTTCGTACGCATTTAATTTTTCTCCGGTTAGTTTAGGTGTTTCTAAATCTTCAGGTTCAAGTTGTAGTATTAATTGTAAATCAGGATACTGTTTACGTAGATATGCTAATTCTTTTACTTCTGGAAGTCGCTGATTGATCTGCAGTGCATCACATAAGTTCTGTTCGTATAATGCAGGGAGGAGTAATTGATCTAATTCCTGCGTAAACTGCCGATTATCAGTACAATGATGGATTGTTGCAAGCGCATATCGGGGGATTGTCTTAAATAGCGGGATAAGCTTATTACGCGCAGGCCTCCGCGTCCCTGCACGTGCAGGTTCAGCGAGCATACGCGGCGTGGTCAATATCCCATACATCATCATTGGTTCCTGACTAAGCGAAGTAGCACTGCATGCAGCAATTTCTGCAGTGGTCTTAAATCCTGTTACGCCGATATATCGATTATTATTCATCGTGTTCATACATATCACCACTATATTTTATTCAGCAGAGAAGATAATATTTTTCCATAAGCTATATAAGCAGGTATATCTTCTTACATATATGACCTACCGTAGAATCATACAACTCTCGCCGACCACAAAAGTCGTATCGCTTCCGAGTGATTGGCTTTCTAAAAACCGTCTTCGCAAAGGCGACAGCGTATATGTCAAAGAATTAGACAATGCACTTATCATTGAAAAAATAAAGCCGATAGCGCAACACACATCTATCGATGTCTCAGAATTACATGATGATATTCTCTGGAGCGTTATTGATGCGATATACATGCAGGGATATTCAGATATTGAACTAAAGGTAAGCGTTTCACAACGAAAACTACTGGTCAGTATTGTAAAATTTTTTCCATTATTCATCATCGCTGCGGAACATAAGACGACTGTAGAGCTTAAGGCCGTAGCAGATACCCTAGATATTAATTTTACAAATACACTCCAACGTATCAGACATATTACTAGTAATATGGTGACTGAAGCATTAGCCCATATTCATAGAAAAGATTGGGATGCACTGAACACTATCAAGAAGCTGGATTATACACTCAATACGTATGTCAGCATGTGTTTTCGAGATTTAAGCAGTGGAAAAATAAAGAATAGCATCGCACTTGCACAATTTGTCAAAATTCTCGAGTTATATGCAGACCGATTATGCCTATTATTTGCAGCTATTGCACATTCACACACGATCACTAAAAAGGATGTTCGTCTAATCGCCCAATTAAGTGTCGTATACGATAATGCATTTAAATTAGTACATAAATTTAGTGTTTCAGATATTAATGCGCAGGATACCCGTCGTCATGCACTCAAGGCTGCATCAAAAAAATCACCATTACACGCACACTTCACTGAACTTACACAATCACTCTATGATCTACAAGAGATCATCATACAACTCCATTATACTACTCTCTAAAAAAATTCTTTCGCAACCTTTAAAAAACCCCGAGCCTTTCAGTGTCTTACATGAAATTTACAGTGAAGAACACGTTTAATTGGAGAAATTTGTTTACTGCAATATTTCTTATTATTGGCATTATTGCCATGTACATTATCTTACGCAACTATTCTTTAAAGACTATATTTAATACCTATCGTAATTTTGACCCGTTATTTTTAGGATTTTATCTTCTTGCAGTCATCAGCATCTTTTTCGTCCTTACGTGGAGGTGGGATGTTATTTTAAAATCACGAAAGATCAAAGTCCCATTTATCAAACTCTTCTTTTACCGCATCATCGGTACGGCAATAAATTTTTTCACACCCGGCCCGAGAGTCGGAGGCGAGCCAACTCAGGCGAGTTTACTCTGCAAGCACGGCGTCGGATTTACTGAAGGATTATCGACGATTATGATCGATAAAATCATTGATACTGCAATTTCAGGCATTCTCTTTGTCGTGGGCATCATCCTTGTTATGCTCTATTATTCAATACCGCAGACACTAAAAATCATACTCGTCATCACAGGAATCATTTTTACAAGCCTTGTTATTCTCTTCTTCTATCGCATGCTTACGCATCGACATTTCTTTTTGCACCTCTTCAAATTCTTACGGATCGATCATATTAAAAACGCGACCATCCAAAAACTTGAGAAAAAGATCGAAGAAATCGAACTGATCATGATTGATTTTTATACGAATGATAAAAAAGCATTTATGAAGACAATTGCAATTAGCATTCTTTCGTGGCTCGTCATGTTCTTCGAGTATAAACTTGCAACAAAACTTTTAGGGATAGAACTAGGAACTCATCCATTTACTGCGTTATTCTTCATTATTGCATTCATCGGAGTCGCAGTACTCTTTCCCATCCCCATGGCTGTTGGGGTGCTTGAAGCAGGTCAACTCTCTGCATTTGCAATCCTCGGACTTCCCGGAAGTGCAGGTATCGCACTTGCATTTCTTGTCCGCATGAAAGATATTACCTGGGGCCTTATCGGACTCATCCTTCTTGCAATTTTTGGCTTTAGTCCGACACGAATTGTAAAAACAAAATACAACGATCGTAAACAAATCATTAAGAAAAGACAGAATGGAAATACGCAGTCTCCTCCTGTAAATTCATAAATGACTATGGCTAAAATACTCTATGCAATCAATGGTGAAGGGTTAGGGCATGCGTATCGGAGTATTGCAATCATCCGCGAACTCCAAAAACATCACACGATACGCATCATTGTTGGCAGCAGACGCGTCTATGAACATATGTATAAGGAATTTCCAAATATCGTACAAGTTGAAGGATTGCCAATCAAGTACAAGAACAATGCAGTTGATGATGTTGAGACTGTAAAAGAATTCTTGCGCATAACGACAAAAAGCACAATCACCAATTACCGTACTGTTTATACACTTATCAAAAAATTTCGGCCCCATATTCTCATCACGGATTTTGAAAATATTAGCAGTTATGTCGCAAGAATCCTTAATATCCCTGCAATCTGCCTCTGCAATGTCCATGCCGTAACCCATTTCAAGTATCCTGTCCCTAAAAAATATCGTAAAGAGTATTATAAAGCAAAGTTTGTGGTGGTAAAAAATACTTGCCAACTCGTCGATTATCATCTCATCACGACATTTTTCACACTCCCGATTAAAGGAAAGCATACATTTGTGTATCCGCCAGTTCTTCGTAAAGAAATCCTGCAGTTGAAGTGTAATGAAGGAAAACATCTTCTGGTCTATCAAACATCAGATACCAATCATCGGCTCATCAGAGTACTTAAGAAACTCTCCCATCCAGTCATCTTTTATGGATTTAATAAGGAGGAGATAGATGGAAATATTACTTTTCGCAAAAACAATCATGACCAGATATTCAAAGACTTTGCATCATGCAAGGCGTGTATCGCAAATGGCGGATTCACCTTTGTCTCTGAAGCAGTTTCACTCCACAAACCGATCCTGTGCATTCCGGTCAAAGGACAATTCGAACAGATACTAAATGCGTTACAGATCAAAGAGCTCAGATACGGCGACATGGCCGATGTTGCAACAGAAGCAAAAATTCGCGCATTCATCAAACATATCCCAAAATATAAAAAAAATCTCTCAACCTATAAACGTGAAGATAATTCACGAATCATTAAAAAGGTCGAAGAGATCATTAAGTTTGAAATACAAAAGAAGAGAAAATGAATCTTGCACTGTTTTCTGAAGGATTACGGATGTTTCGCCGGAATCTTCGTGTTAAATGTCACGGATTTGAACGGTATTCTGGAAGTGATGAAGAAATCTGCAGGAAAATTATTGAGGATTGCTGGAACAAAGAAAAGGTATATTTTCAGACAAGTGCCGGTATGAATAGTAATTATCCAGAATTCTATGCGCGAGATTTTGGGATGTGCGTCGAACCACTCATCCGATTAGGATATCGTACGCAGTGTGAAGATACTGTCGTCTATGCAATGGAACAATATGCATTACATCAAAAGATTACAGTCATGATCACGCCAAAGGGTTTGCCGATTAATTTTCCAGACACCTATAGCCCTGATAGTGTGGCGTACTTCTTCAGAATACTACGCATCACACAATCAAAAAAACTCATAGTACGCAACCGCGCATTCTTGAATGCTGAAATCATAAAATTCGAGAAGAATGTCATCAATCCTCAGAAAGGAATTGTTGCAAAAAAACATTTTTCTGGTATGCGCGATTATGTTATCGTCAAGGAATCCTGTTATGATATGATCATGGCATGCATACTCTGTGATGAGATTGAAAAAATTAATCGTATGATGAGAACAACAACCCTTCACAATCCCCTCAAAAAATATGCATTGAAAAAAAATCTCATAACATACTACTGGAATGGATCTTATTTCAAGAATAACCCAACTGATGATACGCTTACTGGACACTGCAATATTTTTCCTTACGCACTCGGAATAATCAACGACAAAAAAATGATTAAAAAATCGCTTCGCGCAATCACAAATGCAGATCTTGATAAACCATTCCCATTACGATACGAAAGGACGCAAACAACAAGCAAATTTATCTGGCAGGAAATTTTTGTGAGCGGATGGGAACGGGATACATTATGGACATTTCTTGCAATGCCCTATATCGAAGTCCTTTCTAAAGTCGATAAGAAGAGAGCACGTCAGGAATTGAAAAAATATCGGGGATTGATCGAAGAGCACAGAGGATTTATAGAGGTGTATGATGCAGGAGGGAAACCCTATCGGTCATTATTTTTCTCCACAGAGACTCGCATGCTTTGGGCATGTATGTATCTGGATTTGAAGAAGCGACTAGATTTGAAAAAATAATATAAGAATACGCAAATTAAAAAAAGAAATCCAAAAATATATAAATACGTGCAACAAGAAAAAATAAATGGTTGGATTTGACAGCATACTAAAGGAAGAACAGAATGAATTGCAGAATTTTTATGAATTACGGGAATTAATAGCAGGAACAATCAGGACTGATGAAGAATTTGAAAAAACACTACGACTAGAATTTAAAAATGTTGAAGATTTGAAAAATAATCTTGAGACAATTGAACAACAATTAATCTCAATCACCGCACTTACAGAAAAACGAGAGCAGATAACGATGCATTTAATAACCTTGTATGAACAGCGTGTTACACAGGTTGACATCACAAAGTGCAAAGAGCTCCTTGCAATGATTGCAGAAATAGACCGCAAGATAAGTCCGATGGTGACGCGGATTGTTCAAGAACTTCCGCGATTGTATATTAAAGAAACTCACGACTTATATCAGAAACATAAAACTATCATGGACGCTATTGATGAAAAAGCGCGGTTTATCAATGTGCGAATACAACAAATTACGCACAGCATAAATGGATCAGGAGACGCTATACGAAATATTGATCAAATGATTTCTAGACTCGAACGAGAAAGAATGATGAATAAGGAAATAAAAAAAGATAAGATTGGTTTTTAAAAAGAAAAGATAATTATTTCTTTCCAACTTTCTCTTCCTTGAACATGTATTTTGCAATCAGGAATACGACGAATGCGATGATAATAAAGTTGATTAATGTTGCAAGGAATGCGCCCCAACTGATGATGATTGGTCCGATTGCAAATGTTGCTTCTTTCCATCCACCGCCGGGAATGAATGGTGTGATGATGGGCATGATAATATAATTGACGAGCGCCTGTGTAAGCGCAGTAAGCGCTGCACCAATGATGAATGCGACCGCGAGCCCCATGACCTTGTATTCCTTCAAAAATTCTTTGAACTCTTTCAATAATTTTCCCATACAATATTCCTCCTAATGCTCTACCCACTTAACATCCTTGAACTGATGTTTTGTTGCAATAAGCACAAGATCAATAAACCACCAGATGCCAAGCCCACCGAATGTGATAAGTTTAAGTATCCCAGTCCCGACTTTACCCATCATAAATCTATCGATACCAAACCATCCTACAAAAATAGATACTAATAAACATGCAAGCCAATCCACTTTTTTAACCATGGTAATCAACCCCCAGATAAACGATAATCATGTATAGAAGCGGGAATATATAAAGTTAACGGCGAATAATTCAATAAGAACGAGGCAAGTCATGTTTTTTATGATTACGATTAGCAATCGTATAACGATATGCAACAACATAAGGCGGGGCGTAAGCTAAATCAAGAGCGTTCAGTAATTTTTGAAATTTTGAAGTACTGCACTCATAATCCTTGATAATACGCGAAATATAATTAGTTGGTAACTCAGAAGCAACATCAATCCACCGATCGACAGCCGCTTTATGTAATGAATCAAAATACGCTTTTGCAGTAATACCCCCGGGGCAATTAGGTTGGAACATTCTAAAGTAATAAAGAAGTCATATTTATTCTTTTTATCGCTATATCACGATATATCTAATTTATCGTAGAATGAAGATAGGGCATGAGTTTCTTTTCTGCATTGCGCAGATGAAATTCATATGTCGCGTAGGATGTTTTCATGATCTTTGCAAGTTTTTGCATCGAAATCTTTCGCGGATAGCCATAATACCCGTGTTCGACTGCAAGATCAAATGCGCGCTTCTGTTTATCAGTCAGTTCAGGAAAAGTCGTCATTATTGCGATATGATTAATCTTTTTCTGAGTCATCGACAATAGTTTTCCGCCATACAATGGTGTTTGTATTGCCCGCGCAATAGCCATCAATTTTCTTTTATCCCAGCTTGCAAGTTCGAGGATCTGATCACCTTGTGGAGAAATATAGAATGGTTTAACATAGATGATTAAGGGATCATAAAACATTTTTGTGCTAGGATGTTGATCTAAAAGCCAAAATCCGAAATGATCATTAACCATATCAATCTTCATTGTCCGCTTATCTTTTTTGAGGTCACTTAGAAATGCTTTTTTATTTGCGGATGCACCAACCACGTGACCCGTGCACAACAGCAAAAACTTATTATTTTTTTCCTGAAAGGACAACGGATAGCCGAATAATGCAATCTTATGTTTTTTCGCCCGAGATGCGACGAGCATTCCATCATTTGCAGGAATGAGAAGTTTTGCATACCACATAGTGAAAGAGATTGAACACATTATTTAAAGTTAATCAAACAGAAACATTATACGAGTCCTGCAATCAACGCGCCGATTCCATAAGCTGCACCCGCAGCGATTCCGCCGACAATCAACATTTCAAGTCCTGAATAGAAGAAATTCTTTCCAGTAACTTTGGTCTTTATTGCGCCAAGTGTGAATAATGTTGCGGCTGTAAGGATTGCAGCAACTAAAAATATATTCATGACTATCCCTGCCCATAATGCCAGAACAAACGCAAGTACGGGGATGAATCCGAAGAGTACAAATGACCCGAAGGTAACGAGTGCATTTTTAAGCGGCGACTCAGCAGATTGCATGATCCCTAATTCTTCGACCATCATCACATCAATAAATGCCTCTTTATCTTTTGACATGATCTCAACAATTTTCTCTGCATCTTTTTTAGCATATCCTTTCTGCATATAGATTTCAATCATCTCCTTTTTTTCTCCAAGAGGATAATTCTCGAATTCCCATGTTTCACGTTTGCGCTCTGCCCGATGATATTCCTGTTCTGCCCTCGTACTCAAATAATCCCCAATTGCCATGGATATCCCGTCACCAATAAGATTTGCAAATCCTAAGATAAGTACGATATTTGCCGAGAGGGCTGCACCTGCGACACCTGCAACCACTGCAAATGTGGTTATTGTCCCATCAAGTCCACCATAGACTGCACTTTTCAGATAGTATCCGGAATGTTGATGCATTTCAGGAGATTTTTGTGTATGCGCTACTTTTGACGCCCGTGCATCATGTTTCGTATAAGCATCCTTTGCCTTTTCCAGACTTCGAGTAAGGGACATCAATTATTGGTGAGGGATAGGATTAATAAAGATTACCATAATGTTTATAAAAAAGAGCAACCTCACATGGGTTATGGAATTTAAAGACGGCGTGCTTATTGTCAATCGCAAGTTATCTGCACTCGATACATTTACAATAAAATTTATTGACTTACTCAAAAAATATTCATCCTATGTCCTTATCAGCGGGTATGTATCAATTCTCCTCGGCAGATCTCGGATAAGTGAAGATATTGATTTGATTGTTCCAAAAATGGATTTGACAACATTTACGAAATTCGAAAAAACTCTCGAGAAGAAAGGATTCTATTGTTTGAACACTCCAACCATTTCAGAGATGTATTCATACCTTACTCAGGAAAAAGTCGCTATCCGATTCGCAAAGAAAGGAACAGTCATTCCGAATATGGAATTCAAATTTGCAAAAAATAAGACCGATCTTCTGGCGCTTCACGACGCAATACGTGTACGTATCAATACAACAGAATTGAAGATATCCGATCTTGAAATGCAAATTGCATATAAAGAACAACGATTAAAATCACCTAAGGATATGGAAGATGCGCGCCATCTCAGAAATATCTTAGGATTAAAACTCAATAAGCAAAAACTCAAAGCATATGAGGCGATACTTCGTGAATAAGAACCAGCGTGAACGATACAAATTTATCGATGAATGGTCACGATATGTACTGACGCATCCCGACACCGTATGGAGTAAACAGCAGAATATGATTATTGACTCCTGCATAAAATCCTCAACCATGACGAGAGAAGAATTCTTAAAGATGAAGGGAGAGTGGCGGGGATAGAAAATAATAATCATACGTGAGAACATTAAACCAATGCAACTCTACAAAGGATTACAATTCAAGTGTTCGCATTGTCCGGATATACTCCACAACTGGACTAAAGAACTATCATAATATCGCCAGCACCACACTTCCAACAAGCGCCAATCCCGCACCTAAATACTGGTGCCATCTGATTTTCTCTTTATTGAACCATACGCCGAGTATTAATGCGATTGCAGGATATGCCTCAGTGATGGCTGTTGTGAGTGAGACATAATTCTGTTCGACTGCAAATGCATAAAAAACCCATGCGAGGGTATCGAATATTCCCATAAAGATAATGAGCCAGGTGAATGTTTTAATGTGAGAAAAAAATTGCGTGAACCCTTTGCGGCGGATGATGATAACTAGACAAAATAGTGAGAAGATGAACCAAGGCGCCCAGACAGCCATGATTGGCGAGACATTTTTTGCTGATGTTGCAGTAAAATAATTGACAAGTCCCATAAAGAGTGATGCGATGATTGCAAAGATAACCCCGCGCTCGAGTCTGAAGCGCAGATGCGCAAATGATGATGTTGCAATAAGGATGATACCTATCATGATAAGGAGTATCAGCATGATCTGAGTGAATGAGAGGATTTCCTTGAGAAAAACCATACTCATAGCTATAGTGATGGGGAGCTCTATTTCGAGCAGTACATCAATGACTGATAATTTTCCTTCCTTTAATGCTTCAAAGTTGAAAATTGCCGCGATAAAGACTAATACACCAAGCGACCCGAGAAGTATCAATGTATCTTTAGTGATCATCGAGAAATCATGGATTGCAAATGGGAGTAGACCGATTGTTCCGATAATTCCTATCCATGCAAGTGCTTCCACATTGCCGATCTTTCTTGTCGATCGTTGGATGAGAAAATCACCAATGCCCCACGAGAGCATGGCACCAAATGCGAGGAGAATTGCAGAGAGGATCATTGTTATTTTTCAAACACTCAGCACATATTATGCTTTTGCTTGCCTCCATAATTGTTCAAAATAATTTTTATAGGTCTGTGCGACTTCTTTGTTGCGGATAATGATGACTGTTGGTTTATCAGTAATGGAGTGTATCGCAACCGTATCATTATATATTGCAGTTGTTGCACTTGCAGGAGTGTTTTTAAAACATCTCACTTTTAATCCTTTGATATACATCATTTTATGTCCCCGGAGTTTCTCATCCATGATCATGCGGCCGGTAATCTTTGCGAGTTCAAATGATTTGACAACATGCCCGAGTTCCCATTTCAAGACATCATAACTGTTTCCAGTCGCTCCAAAAATGCAGATATCCTTTGCAGAAAACAATTCTGAGATGAGTACGCGCAGTCCCTGTTTTCCCTCGTAAATTTCTGATGATGGCGCAGCAGATGGCGCAGTTTTTGATAGTGCCGTAAGTTCGGGTATTGCAGATTCTATCTCTGTTGCTTGCTCGCGGAATTTTGTTAAGACAAATCCGGGTTTCGATGCAGAATAATATGTTTTTGCACCACGCTTCTGATAATGTGCGAATCCTTTATCGATCAGATTATGAAGTATTTGGTACGCAAGTGTCCGATCCATACTCAAGGATTTTGCAATATCGCGTGCCGGAATTGAACCATGTTTCACGAGTTCAAGATAAACTCTTGCTTCATTTCCAGAGAGTCCTGCAAGTTTTAGTTTCTCGATAAGATCCATAACTATTGAAGAGATTCCTTAAATTATAAATGTTGTTATTATAACTAACAACAAAAATATAAATAGTGATTCACTTATTAGTGGTAATATGAACCTCTCTATGAAAGTTGATGTCGCAAAGAAAAAAGCGTTAGAATATATTTTATCACGACAAGGTCGGGATTATCTTTGGCATGATTTTCAGTCTCACACAAATGGAGAAGGTGTTGATTGGGTAACAGGATATGTCGGAACATTGCTTATACTAGCAGAAGATACATACACAAAACTTAGTAAAAAGAATTCTATAAAACAAAAACTTGAGAAAACCGCAGAAGTTATGGCATCACGTCAACAAGAAAATGGTGGTTGGGGATTTAATGGACATACGCCGGCGGATACTGATTCAACAGCATGGAATACGATGTTCTTATCGCTAATGCACGACAGAACAGATGCGCATCACTTCTATCGTAAAAACATAGCAAAAGCAATAACGTTTATTCAAGAACATCGCAAAGCAGATAATGGATATGCCTGTTATAATGAAAAAGATATTCGCGAACACCCTGGATTTACAAGATTCAAAGATATACCTGTTGATGGGTGGTGTAAATCAACAGTAGATATTAGTGTAGTTGTCGCGAAAGCCTTCCATCATCTGTGGTGGATTGAATCTTCTGAAAAATTAAAAAAAGATAAAGAATCAATTGAAGAGTATATATCAAATCAAAAACCAAAAGATGAGTGGCGGAGTTATTGGTGGAATAGCAACATCTACGCCACTGCACAGGTATATGAGGAATTTCCCTATTTAAGAACAAAAAAAACGACGCGCACATTTGTAAAAGCCGCCAAAAAAAACAATAATCCACTCTATCGCGCATTAGCACTCAAGAATATGCATCTTTGTGATCAGAGTAAATACCAATTAAGAAAACAGATTAAGAACATTATCAAAACACAAGAAACAGATGGCAGCTGGCAAAGTCAGCCCTCGCTCAGGGTTCCACACCCTTCAAACATCAATCCTGAAATCGATCCATCTCGATGGAGAGAAGATTGTACTGATCAGAATAGAATTTTTACGACTGTAACAATCTATGATGCACTTGAAAGACTTTATGAAAGAAATTATATAACTACTCGTGAATCGATCATGGATAAATGGGACCGTCAAACCAAAGACTGGTCGAAAGCAAACAAATATGCACTTCTCGCTTTTGCACCAGTCTGTTTCATACCGGGTGTCAGATGGATTTTCAGCGGAGTAGGTTACGCTATTGGAAATGCGATCGACCAGTATCAAAAGAAAAAATCTACTCCCCCTTAAACTTCTTAATCAACTCTAATATCTTCTGCCCGGAGAATTTTCCGCGGTATTGCTTCATGACAAGGCCCATGATGGCGTTCGTATTCATTGAAGGATGCTCTTTAATCATCTGAGTAATATACGAAGTGAGTTCAGACTCATCAGCTAATGTAAATTTATTGATTGACCGCACAATATCCTTTTCCGTAGCATAATCTTTTAATATCTCCGGTATAGAACTTGATGCGATGTTCGCGCTGTTAAGACTATAAAATATTGGCACAACAATATCTTCAGATAATTCAACAGATACACCGAATCGCTTCTGTAAGTCTTTAGGTGTTGAAACAAGTGTTTCTGCAATAGTAATTGGTCTTATTTGCGGAAACTGAGTTACATATTTTTCAAAATTCATTTCAAACACTAATTCTTTCGCAACTTGTTTCGGAAGTCCATATTCTTTTTCGAACCGCTCGATCTTGTCTTTAATCAATTCAGGTTTTTGAATATTTGAGATATCGGGGATGATGGTCTTAACATCTGTTTCCGGATACATCCTGCTCGATCCAGGCATGGGCCGCAGATAGTTTGATGTTCCGACTTCTGTTGCATTACGCACTTCTTTAGAGAGCCCATGCTCAAGAAATGAATTTATTGTTTCATCGATTTTTTTAAAGGCGAGTACACATTTTTCTGGTGTTCCAATAATAAAAATCATTCCATCAGATTGTTCAAGATTGAGTTGGCTATAAATTTCTTTCACTTCATTTACAATCTGATATTTTCCTAAATCCTCATCACTATGTATTAAACCATCCAATCCAAATAATTTGATACGATCTGAAAGTTCGCTGCCAAACCTCCTGTTTGGCCCGAGTTCAAAACCGAAGAATCCCTTAAAATTATTGTAAGGTTTGCCATAGATCAATTGTCCTGCGTCAAGTCCTTTCTTGATGAGTTTAGAAGTAGTATTCTTGAATACTATTGTATAATCTTGTAGCGAAGTATTTAAGTTTTCTTTAGTGATACCACGTGATTTCAATTCTTCGCAAAGTTTGAACATTTTCTGTTGCCGCTCAATTTCAAGGATTACAACAGTATCGAGTAATCGTAAATCCTGTACTCCTTTGATTTCAACGCGAACACCACCACTGATAGAAACATTCACATCCTGCCTGATTGTTCCAAGTCCACGTTTTACTCTACCCGTACTTCGAAGGAGCATCCCGATATGCGCCGCACAATCCTTGGTCTGCTGCGGTGTTTTAATATCCGGCGCTGTTGCTATTTCAATAAGGGGTATTCCTAAGCGGTCAAGTCGATATGTATCATATTTTGCAGTCTTTGCAATGATACGTGCAGCATCTTCCTCAAGGCAGACTGTTTCAATACCCACTTTTACAAGTTCTCCTTCTGACTCAAATTCAATATATCCATTACGCGCAATTAATGCGGTGCGTTGGAATCCTGAAGTGTTTGATCCATCAACAACAATCTTGCGCATGACATGGATTTCGTCGACAACTTCACAATGCATCATTGCAGCAAGTTGTAATGTGACTTGAAGTGCATCCTTGTTTATATCTAAGGGAGGCGATTCATCAAGCTCAACAAGGCACGTCGTATCATCATAATACTCATAAATGGTATGCTTTTGTTTCTCCATCTCCGCACTCGCCGCAATATCGACAGTCCCTGTTTCTCCTGCAGCGGCACGTAGAATGCGTTTAATAGTTTTATCGGGCGTATCATCACGGATTTCGCAGGGACAATTACAGAATAATTTATTTGTATCTAACTGCTGATGGATTTCAAGCCCCACTTTGAGTCCGAGCGCAGTATAATCAGTCATACCTTTTAGAAATGATTTGCGTTTAAATATGTTATGAAAAGATTTTTAAAGAATACATCGAATCTGAGCATATGGATTCTCACCAACCAAAATCTCAATCAACGGAATTCCGCCTTTTCCAAAGAACTGATCCTTTTTTCGAACGAGAAGTCAATATATACTACGCAGAATTTATGTCTGATGTTAAAGAAAGAAATCTTCCAAAAGAAAAGCTTCCAAGATATGCATTTCTTCTCCCGACTGTACAGAATAAGGATCCTAAACAATATTCGGCACTATCGATCTATGAAGCAGAACAGGGGAAAAACAAGGTTGTTATCAGCAATATTACCCCAGACACACATCCTGAAGGACTTATCGCATTAATGGTCGGGACAGTAAACAATCCTGCAAATAAAAAATATTTCCCAAACAATCACATCGATATCTACGTTTTAGATTCAGAATTTCTTCCCCACATCGACTATTTCAAAAAACAATTCAATACTGTTAAAGAATTTAAAGAGAATGAGTGAATAGAAAGTGACTGCCTATTCTCTTAAAACTATTAGAACGGCAAATACCTTACTTTCAATGTGTCCATAAATATTGCAGTCCGATAGTTGCCGACAATTTTCGGAAATTCTTTTCGAAGCAATTTAATAAAATCAAATAATTCCTGATTATCTTTGATCATCATCTCGAAATCAAGATCGCCGTGGAGATTGATGCCCTCAATTAAGTAAATGGTTGCAGGATGATTCTTGATAAATTCTTTGAGTTTACGTAATTCCTGATGATTAAAATCACTGATATTTAAAAAAATCTTGTAATAGGTATAACCCAATGCATTATGATCAATACCGATACGATATTTTTCAATTAATTGTTGTTTTTCCATACGTTGTATACGATATGCAATGGTTTTTGGATGCTCCTTAAGTTTTTGACCAAGAGTTACTAATGATGTTCGTGCATCTTCTGCAAGAAGTATTAATATTTGTTTATCGAGTTCATCGAGGGGTATACGCACGGGTGATTCTGCAATATGAATTTCCTCTGTTGCTTGCACGCCGAGCAGATAACGATGTTCATAATGGACAACATCAGTTGCAATATTTTCAAGATGTGTCTTTACGTAACGCGAATATTTTACCATAAATTCATCTACAAAATACCTAAAATCAGTAAGCGTTCTGCACCAGAGCCCGCAGAAAAAATCGAATTCCCCTTGCACTTCAAAAATCCAGAACACCCGCGTATCGGCTTTGACATCTTCATAAATTTTTTTGAGTTCTTCAGGACCAACATTCTGCCAGATAATCGAAATACGACAATAGAAATATCCGAGTTTTGGAACATTGATAACTGGATAAAATCTTGTGATGATCCCTTTCTTGATAAGATTATTGACACGATACTCAGTTCCTTGCTTACTAAGCCAGACTTTCTTTGCGAGTTCTGAATAACTTTGCCTTGCGTTAAAGTCAAGCTCATGGAGGATTTTCTTGTCCTTTAAATCTAGTTTATATATCATTCTTTATTATTAAGGAGAATTCTGTTATAAATCTTTTCTTTTTGACAGAGATTCTATTAGAATATTTTATATTACCGTTAATACTTCATAGTGAATACAAAAGGTGATATCATGGAATTCAACTATGCAGACTACGTAAAATCACAGCTAACAGCAGAACAATTCACACGTTTAGAACAACAAGGACTAAACTATCTTGATCAACCATTTAGTGGAATACTTTCCGATCTTGCAAGTATTGATGAACGTATTGCTATTGAAATACCCTTCATTATCCGCGAATGCCAAATGACGCCCGCCACGCGCGTACTAGACACCTGTCTGGGCACTGGCGCAACGAGTATCGGACTTCAACAATACGGAATCACAAATGTTATATCGAATGAACCGGACGTAGAATTACAGCGATTTGCATTAAATGAATCAAAAAAGCGGTATATTGCACTCATCATCACTGATTATTATTGGCAAGAATTAAGCAAGCACTTTAATCAAGCATTTGATGTTGAAATCTGTACAGGTAATTCGCTTACTGAAGTGTTGAAAACTGAAGAACGCAAAAAGTCATTACACAATTTTTATGACACAACCAAAAAAGGTGGATTTCTCGTCATCGATACAAGAAATTATAATGAATTACTTAAGGGAAATTTTGTTAATACTACAAATGGCCCCTACCGTGGAAAAAATATTAATATAACACCAATATATGTCGCAACTGATATGATATTAATGCGATACCAGCATCGACTAACAAACGTAATGTCTGATTTAGTGCTTTATCCGCTTACATGCGAAGAATTACGCGATACTGTACGTGATGTTGGATATAAGAATCTCACTGTATATGGTGATTACCAGAAAAAATTTAATCCAAAAAAGACCGGATTTTTTACAGTGATCGCGCAGAAATAAAATTAATCACCGTCACTACACACATTTCCAGTATTAATTGTCGCCATACCCTTTACAAAAACCAGTTTTTCTGCAGATTCTAAGAACTCAAGTAATCCCTCAATAGTCAAATCAGATTGTGAACAAGTGTGGAATTTTGTGTCACTGAATTCTTTTTGCAATACTGCAAGTAATTCTGATTTTTTGATTGGCGGATTTACATTCTTGATGAATGCAATGACTTCGTGTCCATGGAGTTCTCTCATAGATATCAATAAACAGTAAGGATTTATAAAATTAGAGAAGAGTATTGAAAGAGATACTTACATCCACTAATTTACGATATTATTTTCCTAAACCCGAAGGAAGATATGTATAATATGTCACATTTAATCGCATATTTCCTTCAGGAGTCTTTCCGAGGACTTTGATATACCAATAATCATAATAATGCCACTCAAACCCCGAATACCGTCCAGGAATAGGTATACTCAACAATATCGATTCATTAATCAAAAGCATTGCATCTTCAAAACTTGCAGTTTCAGGATGCATATCGAGAAGTGTCGAATCATAATTTTTAATAAAATGCAGTGATACCCCGTTAAGAATCGGTGAAGAAAAATTATATGGTTCCCAAGATGTCCAGGATCTGAAATCAACAACGTATTTCCCGTCGCTTTCTCTATTCACATTAATAGGAAGAATGAGCATTTTTGTCCCTGAACTACTCATCACCGGCGATAATACAACTTCAGAAGAATTGGGGAATGAAGGTAATTTTTGCACTGCAGAATCAGGCATGAATGAGAGATTGAAATAGTTATTGAATTGTTTTGCAGCATATCCGTGCAACCCGGTGACTCCGTTAAAATTTGGTGACCACAATAATGTACTTGGACCCATCAAATCATACGGATCACCATAATCTACACTCACACAAGACTTATTATCTAAATTAGGAACAGACACTATTCGTAGGGTGGTGTTGAGAAATGGGCAACCAAACCCGTGAACATGAGAAAAATCATACTCTGCTGAACCATTATGAAACGTATGCACTAATTCATGGGCTAGAACATAGAGAGAAATTTCTTTCTTACTATAAAATCCATTGATGTATATAATCTGAGGAGTCATTACTTGTCCACTAAACCCTACTTCAGAACTATTCAGTTTCGGCCAAACAAAAAAGATATAATCATATGCAGATACATTTTTCGGACTTAACTGGAGTACTGCGTTGCGGAATTTAACATCACATTTTCTATTATCAGAAAAAGCATAAAACATATAATTTGTGAAATAACAGTTATCAGAAAGTGTTGAAAGATTAATCAAATAGGGCCCGATAACATCGCCGACAATATTTAATTGGCCGTGAGAAATGTACTGCATATATCCCTGGAGAGACTTATCGCCGAAAAAGGTATCATTTATCTGAGGGATGCTTGCAGGTGTGAAATGCGTGTAATTAAAGAAATTGCTATCTTTAATAGAAAGTGAAGTCGTATTGCCTTCAATATTGATTGCAATCACAAGAACACTAAGATTTTTTTTGACAGGAAGAAGCTCATAGGATTCATCAACTACTTTAATATACATAAATCTATCTTCTTCAATAATGGTTGTTTTCGAAATAGTAGAATTATCAATAGGACGCAGCGGCATCTCTGGCGATTTATTAATTATTACTAACACATCTTCTTCAACAAGATCAAAAGTGGGATAGAACAGGGTAACATTACGAGAAGATTCATCGTGCATAGTTATTTGTGATTCTTCAACTAAATAAAGAGTATTATAAGGAGTACTGGCAAACGTGTTTCCTATCATATCATCTTGATTGAGAACAGCGGTAAAGGGAGATAATTGAACGAGTAAAACGATTATGATTATTGCAACAATTGCGACAACACCTATAACAAAAACATTCATACGACCAGACATCGTATATCAAAGGTTTGGTCCTTTAAAAATATTTTGAATAAAAAAGATATTTGTCAAGAACCACCGGTCACAGACTGGTGGCATGACTGCTTAGTTAATGAAACATCATGTGGTTCTTGACGCTCAGAATTCCACGACCGGTGATTCCTGAGCACAGCAGATTCCACTTCGACCACCCATCATAGATGAGTGGAATTCTGTTGTTTGAAAATACAGTGCAAAAAGATATTCAAGAATAGAATTATTTGAAAAAAATATTATTCAACACTCTTCCCACTCAATTCTCCGCGTAAATCCTTCATGAAATATTCTTGCGGATCTAACTTCTGAGAAATAAGCCATGCAAGTTTGATGAATGCAGTCTCAGAAGTGAGTGATGAATGATTTCCTAATATTCCTGTTGTCTGCAAATCTCTTCCTGTCTGATAGACATTCATATTGACTCTGCCATAGACGGTCTGTAGCGCCATCACAACAGGCATTTTTTGTGCAAGAGAACGCAATGCATCCATTATGTTCACATGCTCATCAGTATATTCATCAATCTTGTTGACAGGAAAATTGCACAATCCCGTACCCTCAAGTATCAATCCATCAAAATTCTTATAACATAATATCTCCTCAACAAACATGTTCGGATGGCTTTTCAGGATTCCTATCTTTAAACCCGGATTGAATAAGTGAAGCTTCAATACTCCAGGAGTATTTAATATTGATTCAGGATACTCTGATAGATATTCAACACTTCTCGAATTATAATCAACGCGCGCAATCGGAGGAACATTTATTGGCTTGAACGCATCTCTGCGCGATGAATGCATCTTTCTGGCATTTAATCCATTCAGTATTATGCATGAGTCGTCATTCATATTCTCGTGCATGCAAATAAAAACTCCGTTCAAAGAAGTATTTGCGATGAATGCGACTGCGCTGACAAGATTTATCGCTGCATCACTACTTCCACGATCGCTGCTGCGCTGCGAACCGACAATAACAACAGGTATTGGTAGATGCTCGAATATAAAACTCAATGCCGCAGTGGTATAATGTATCGTATCCGTACCATGTGCAATAATAACGCCCTTAATATCCGGATTTTTCTTTATCTCTACAGCAACTCGTTCTGCGAGGAGATTATAATGCACAAACCGCAAATCCTCGCTCCACATACTCCTAAACAATTCACTATCTATACTTGCAAGTTCCTTCACTTCAGGAAACATCTCAATAAGATCTTGTGGCGAGAATCTTGGTATCACACCGCCTGTGCGATAATCCACCTTTGAAGCGATTGTTCCGCCGGTGTGTAGGATTAAAATTTTTGGAAGCGCAGTACTTTGATGTGTCGGAGTTTTATGTTCTGCGATTTTAGAATGTGACGGTACTATTACGATTTCTTCGACACGTTGTACGCGATGTTTTTGAATTCCGATATTATACCCACTCGATAATTTAAGTGTATATCGCTTTTCGTCCTCGGTGACAAGAAGTCCTTCAATAATTTCGTGTTCGAGATGGAGTTTGACGTGTCTCATTGTTTACCCGTAATACGTCGGCTTATCCTTCATCTCTTCTGCGCGTGTCTTACGGAATTGATCGCTGAACGTATGGTAGAGTGCTTCGATATCTTTTGATGCAGATGGTTTGACTTTCTTTAATGCGTCAAAGAAATATTTCATTTTCACATCTTTGACATTGATGTCTTCACGAAGTGCAAGCATTGCTGCTTCTCTACATACTCCTTCAATATCTGCGCCGACATATCCGTCGGTTTGTTTGACGAGTTCATCGATTTTCACATCTTTTGCAAGCGGCATTCCTTTCATATGTACTTTAAAGATATCTTTACGTGATTTCGCATCTGGAACACTCACAAGTACGAGACGATCAAATCGTCCTGGTCGTAAGAGCGCGGAATCTAACAAATCAGGCCTATTTGTTGCGCCAATGACCACCACATCTTTCATCTCCTGTAATCCGTTCATTTCTGAGAGTAATTGATTAACTACGCGTTCAGTCACTTGACTATCGCCGCCTGTTCCCCGTTTCGGAACAATAGAATCTATCTCGTCGAAAAAGACGATTGATGGACTTGCCTGGCGCGCTTTTTCAAAGATTTTGCGTACAGCTTTTTCTGATTCCCCGACCCATTTACTCATGAGTTCTGGACCATTGACAAGGATAAAATTTGCTTTACTTTCATTCGCTACTGCTTTTGCAAGTAATGTTTTACCGGTACCTGGTGGACCATAAAGTAATACTCCAACAGGTGGTTTGATTCCGAGTCGTGAGAATGCTGCATGATGTTGCAATGGCCACTCCACTGCTTCCTGCAATTCCTGTTTTGCATCTTCAAGACCACCAATATCATCCCATTTAGTTGTAGGTTTTTCGATGAGTACTTCGCGCAGGGCAGATGGCCGAACAGTCTTTAATGCTTCAATAAAATCATCTTGGGTAATGACGAGTTTTTCAAGAATTTCTTCAGATACTGGTTCATCATTTTGTAAGATCATATCTGATAATACTTTTCGCAAGACAACCATCGCCGCTTCCTTGGAAAGTGATGCAAGGTCTGCACCGACAAAACCATAAGTGATTTCTGCAAGTTTATCAAGATCAACAATTTTTTTATCATCCAGATCCTTATTGCGTTCCTTATAATTCTTAAGATTTTCTGCAGTAAGAAGTGGCATCCCCCTTGTATGAATTTTTAATACTGCAAGTCTTCCCTGTTTTCGTGGAACACCAATCTCAAGTTCCCTGTCAAATCGTCCTGGTCTTCGTAGTGCAGGATCGAGTACATTGGGAATATTGGATGCAGCAATAACAATAACTCTGCCGCGGGATTTTAATCCGTCCATGATTGCAAGGAGTTGCGCAACAACACGTTTTTCAACTTCACCATGGGTTTCTTCACGTTTTGACGCAATCGCATCTATCTCATCGATGAAAATGATTGCAGGCGCATTCTTTTCTGCTTCTTCAAATCGCTTCCTTAAGTTTTCTTCACTCTGACCGTAATATTTACTCATGATTTCTGGACCATTGATGACTGTGAAATGTGATTGGGTCTCATTTGCAACTGCGCGTGCAAGAAGTGTCTTACCGGTACCTGGAGGACCATGGAGTAATACACCTTTTGGTGGTTCTATCCCTAAACGTTCAAAGATTTCTGGATGCTTAAGCGGGAGTTCGACCATTTCACGGATTTTTTTGAGTTCCTCATCAAGTCCGCCAATATCTTCGTAAGTAACATCGGGCGCTTTATCCTCTTTGATTTCAGTTACTGCTTCTGGATTGAACACGACTTCAGTACCTTCAGTAATGATTACTGCTTCTTTTGATGGAACAACATCTACAATCATAAATTTGAGATCTCCGAATCCAAAGCCCATAAGTGATTCCTCATTCGGGAATGTGAAGATATCGTCAAAGAACGGATTTTGCGTCATTGCAGTGCGCCTTGTTCGTGTTCCGCCAAGTGCCACAATATCGCCCTTGACAACTGCGCGTCCTAAAAGTCCTTGTTTGAAAATAAGAGGGTTTGCGCGAACAAGAATACCTTCACGTGCAGGAGCAATAATGATCTTTTTAGCCTCTTTAATAACAGCCTTTTTTATGGTTACAACTTCGCCAATACCGGTTTTTGCGTTCCTACGGATTAGACCGTCCATACGAATAATATTGAGACCCATGTCTCCGGGGTATGCGCGATCAGCTATTGCGACAGTCTTTCTGTTGCCTAAGATTTCAACAATATCACCGGACCGGATACCGATCTGCTTCATATAATTAGAATCGATTTTGACAATTCCCTTATTTACATCATCCTGGATTGCTTCAGCAACTTTAAGCTTCATGATGTCTTTAGACATATAATCCACCCCGCATACTGCTCGTCCTTACACCCTAAAAAATACTTCGTATTTATAAGTCTTATGTATGAATCGGGGGTTAAGAAGGGATATAAATGTTATGGAAAAACAGTAAAAAAAATAAAAAAACTTTAATCTGCCTGTAATCGTACGATTTCTGCAACGATTCTCAGGAGTTGTTTATATAATTCCTTGAGTCTTGCATCCTTATTTGCAGGAAGCGGAGGTTCTGTAGGAGTAGTATCCCCCTCATCGACTACTGTTACAGTGATTGTACTTTGTGCAGATCCTCCATTACCATCACTCACATCAACAGTTATGGTGTAAGTCCCTGCATAATCATAGGAGTGTGTAAATGTTGATTGCTGTGCTGCAACAAGAGTGCTTGAAGATTGCGCAGTCGGATAGGTAACATATTCTCCCCAATTCACCGCATAGGATAATGGATCATTGTCTTTATCATTTGCGAAAATAGACCATTTTCCTTTCTCGTTAACCTTTAATGTTTGTGGTCCACTGATGCCGGTGATGTCTGGATTATGATTTTTTACAGTCTTACCTGTAATTGTCCACTTAAAATAGACTACTGCAGGATTATGAATACCGTCCTCAAAAGTTATAGCCACGGGTGTTATGGTGAGTATATTCGTATCATCAATAGTATAAGTCACAGATTCCCCCTTATCAGCTGTAAAGATTGCGTAAGCAACAACATCACCGCCGCCGTACGAATAGATATTAAAGTTTATTGCGTAACCATCAAATGCATCTTCGGTTATAACACTATTTTCGGTTATAACACTATTCACACCAGTCAATGTAAGAACAAGATGCTTAGAAATGGTTTGTTGCTCTCCGATCCGGAGTTTAAATTTTCCGCTCGTAGCAATACTTGTGCCAGTCGTATCTATGGTGCTTATACTGATTGGTTTACTGGTACCATCTGTATCTATACTAATAGGTTTTGAACCAGTTGTTCCTTCCGATACAGTAAGCGTCGGATACAAAGCAACGCTAGACTCTGACGCAAGAATATCAGTTGCAGTAACTAATTCCTGCGTATCACGTGCATATACTGACGTCACAGATAATGCGCATACTACTAATAAAAATAATGCTCCAAACATATTTTTTAAAAAGTTATTTTTCTTCGATTTCATGTTTGCCCCCTCTTAGATTGATTCTAAGATATTAGGGTATAGTCTAACTCTTATAAATATCCGTCGAAGACTTCAAATAGGATGAAAGTTATGGAAGAGAACAGTATAGAAAAACATAACAATAATAACTATATTAAAAAAAAATTAAAAAAAACAATAAAGAATCTTATTTCTTCTTCTTATCGTCTTTCTTGACTTCAGGTTTTGCTGCAGGTCTAATTTCTCCTACTGTTTTGACTTCAGGATTCTTTGGTTTAATATTAACTGTTGCTTTTGGCATTGCAAATGGTGAAGGAAGACCGACTTCTCGACTGATGACAAGTGCTTCGATATTTGCGCGGCTTAAGATCACATTCAAGATGTGTTCCATGAGTTCAGGCGCAACATTGCGATTACTGCCCCACCCAGTCAATATCTTTGTTGCAACATCCCTATCATAAATCTCAAGGAGTTCACCAGTGAGAAGAATCTTTCCAATATCTGGCGTATACGTACAGGTAAATTCAAATTCGAATTTAAGCAGAGACTTTTTAGGGTCAGCAATCGTCGATTCTTTTACCGAAAGAATGGACGTCGTATTCTGGATATGAATATTTTGTTGTGATGCGCCAGCACGTTCCGCAACAATTTTTGTAAAGTTTAAGCCAACAGTTACCATAGGGATTACCTCGCATAGATATTACTGTAGTAAACCGTAACATATTTATAAAGATTATGTCAGAAAAGACTTGTGAACTCAAAAGATAAGTCAATTGAGAATATAGAAAAAAACATACGCGGCGGAGCATTTAAGCCAAGCCTTTATGATCGCGTACGAAGAAAATTAAAAGGCGCGATTATCACCACTGTTGCACTTACGCAATTTATGAATACGGCATTGACAAGTGCGCAAGCAAAAACATTTTCTGAAGAACAAAAAAACATTGCAGGGCAGATGATCACACTCGAAAGCAAGGAATCAGATTCAAAAAAACAGGAACAACTTGCAGCATTAACACAAGCATTTGCATATGCAACACTTCAACGTGCCGAAGAACTGTCTAAAGAAAATCCTGCGCTTGCAAAAAAACAGTTAGCACTTGTACAACAATTAGGTGCAACAACCAAAGAGGAGAAGATAGTGCAGGATACACAAACAGTAACTGATACGCTCACAACAGCAGATTCCACAAAAAATCAGCAAAATATTATCATCACACTCTCACCAAACCAATATGCAATCCCAAACAAAGTATTGTCCTTATTTGCAAACATAACAGACACTCTCTCATTCCACAGCGGCGGACCTAAAGGGTTTTATGTGGGTAAGAATTGGCTCGGAAGTAAAGAAGCCAAATTCAAAAAACAGTTGCAACAATTACACTATGACGAAAATACTATCAATCGTATGACTATCATACTTATTTCTCCGGGAAATATCGTCACCAATCAAGACATTTTATCTGATAGTGCTACACTAAAAAAAGTATTATTCCATGAGAAGATGCATCGATCACTAGATTCGCTCAGCCCAGAGGCAAAACAGTATCTCAAGGATGTGGCTAAAAATATAACGAATAGGATGGAGAATGACTCAACATTCGGAAGAGCAAAAACAGACATACCGAATGGCGCATTCAACTATGTGAGTGCAATTGCAAATTGGCAAGAACTTTACACCTATGCTGCAGAAGGAGTATTTGTAGATAACGTACTACAGACTTTAGAGAAAGAATATCCAAAAGCAAATCTCCTTTATAATGCAATCATCCGTGATGCATTAAAATAATCACCTTTAAAAAACCTATCCTATTCCCTTCTCTTATGGTTAAGATATCTGGTTCCTATTGTCATTTCAGGTTCTATTAGATTATTCTAGACTTATAGCTAATTTTTTCCTCAAATATAAAATAACACCAGGTGATATTATGGATACTAATTCAGATGATAAAAAACAGGCAAACGATATGCGCCGGTATGAGACACTCGAGGGATTCCCGGAGATTAAAGGTTATGATTTTGAACAGCCATTTGATTTTGACAAATTTATGGATTCATTCAAATCCATGGGTATTCAGGGAACAAATTTAGCGCTCGCAATCGACATTACCAACCAGATGATTAATGATAAAGCAACGATTTTCCTGTCTGCGACATCAAACATGATCAGTTCAGGAAATCGTGAAATCATTAAATTTCTTGTCAAGCATAACATGATTCATGCACTTGCAATCTCTGCAGGAGGCGTAGAAGAAGATATTATTAAATGTTTAAAGCCATTTGTGATCGGAACATTCGATATTCCTGGACGAACATTGCTTGATAAAGGGGTTGGGCGCATTGGTAATATTTTTGCACCATTCGACCGCTACCTCTATTTTGAACAATTCACAGACCCGTTCTTTGATACGCTACACGAAAGGCAGCACGCACATGGAAGACCATTTACACCATCAGAACTCATCTTTGAACTGGGCAAAGAGATGGAATCACTCGAATCAAAAGAAGAATCTATCGTCTATTGGGCGTATAAAAATAATATACCTATTTTTTGTCCGGCGTTAACCGATGGAACTATCGGTAATTTTCTCTATGCAGAACGCGTCAAGAAATCAGATATTGCCATTGACATTGTCGGAGATCATAAAAAGATTATTGATTTAGTATTATCCTGCGAGAAGACTGGTGCAATCATCCTTGGCGGCGGAGTCTCAAAACATTATATTCTCAATGCAAACATCTACCGCGACGGACTCGATTATGCAGTCTATATAACGACAGCACAGGAATATGATGCCTCAGATTCTGGCGGCAACCCGCAGGAAGCAATGACCTGGGCAAAGTTAAAGGTCAATGCGCCGAATGTGAAAGTACGCGCAGAAGCGACATTAGTATTTCCGTTGTTGGTGGCGGCGACGTTTGGAAAGATGAAGAAATAATAGAATATCGTGAGTTCGTTATTTTACTGATGAAGTTTTATATCGTCAAGAAATTGTGATCGATATGCTTCAATTTTAAGTTTGACTTTTGTTCCCACTAATTCCTGTTCCAGTTGAGAAATGTAACTTGGTTTCTGATCATTATATTTTACATCCACTCCTAATGGCGTCCACTCAATTTGGACATGATCATCTAGATACCAGTTAACTTTCCACAAATCAATTATTTTTGGAACTGCTAAATCTACTCCCTCATTTTTGAGAAACGTCGGTAAACCCATTCCTTTTGGAAGCACAAATGCTTCTGGGCGTTTAGTATTTCTTACTTCATTTGATTTTCTATAAATATCGAGTATTTTCTCTTTTGAAGCATTTTCTAATCTAAAAACAAGACCATAAGCATTTTGTAATTTTACACCTTGAACCACTTCTTGTGCTTGAGAAGAGATGCTCGAATAATCAAAATTTCCATATAATATAACGTCTACGCATTTTGGTTCAGGGAGATATTTCAATACTTTCTCTAATTCCTCTAGAGTTATCTTAACACCTGTCTGCATCATGTTCGAATCAATGCTCATTATGAAAAGAAATTAGTGAACTATTTAAATTTTACTATTGTAACTACTTCAAAATCGATATAGATGGATCTCGCACTGTTCCGGTCAATTAATCGCATATATTAGGATAATTTCCTCTTTGCGGTTTTTCTTCCAAATAGGATAAGTATTACTAGTACAATCACGACAAGAACAATAATAATAACAGGCGCTGTCAAATTGACAGTATTAATTGACGGGGTTGTCGGTGTCGAACCCATCTTCTCCGCAACACGTTCTACAACACCATTCATATACTCGTTACTTGCCGCAAGTTTGTGTGAAACATCTTTTTTATCTGTGCATTCCATGGTAAAAGACCATTTTGTGGTGTCGATAATATCGCCGAATATTGCATAGACCGTAGTTCCTGCATGTTGAAGTTCGTATTCGACACGATCCTCAAAAATCTTATGACAGGAATAATAATCAAGTGAATACCAATGGACGGGAACTAAGGAATCCGCATAGAGATGCGCTGCGAATCCATCAGTGATTGTGGTGTTCATTGCCTTAAATTTTACTGCAGTTCTCCTCGCTGCGCAATCAATCGCATTATTTGCACAGTGATGATTCACAAATCCTAATCCAGAATAATTCTTCTGCACCGCAGGATAATCAGCATTTTTGCAATCGAGATCTGGAAGTCCTGCATGATTACATATCCATTCATGCGTATCCGAAGTCCATGCAAGTATATTCGTGCTTGCAAATATCAATACAAGAACAAGTATGATACTATAAGATTTCATACACTAAGATATGCATAAGTTCTTCATAAACCTTGCGGCGTAAAAGGCGGAGATTTTACGGAGTGATTTAATTCTGTTCAAATTTAAAAAAATATTTAAATACTGCTCATTATTTGGTATAAAAAAGATACTATAGGGAGGATACTTATGAAACAATTCTGGGGAATACTTGCAATTATGCTGCTTCTCGGTTCAGCTCTTACGCTTGCAGAAAGCGGCAGTGATCGGGGAACAACAAGCAAATCAGATGATGATCAAGAAGACGACAAAACCAGGGGATTAGATGATAATAAAATAGAAATTGAAGATAAAGACGAGATAGAACTTGAAGATGAAACTGAAGAAGAAACAGAAATCGAGGATGATGACATCAAGGAACGCGTCATCATTGACTGTATCCTAGGGTATCATCCAGCATATACAAAAGATGAGAAGGGAAATGTCAAAGGAAAATGTGTCCCTGACGAACTTGTTGCAGTTCGTGAAAAAAGAGTGCAATGTGAAGATATTGTAAAGCGCGTAGAATTACAAAAACAACTCCGTGAACAGACGGAAAATAAGACAGCGCGCGAACAATTAGAACTCCGCATAAAAGAATCAGAAAAGCAACGTGAATTATGTAAAGAAAATCTTGGACGACTGGTTTCTACTGCAGTAAAATTAAGTGAAGGCAGTGCAAAAGACATTGTTGCTTATTACAAGGAAGAACTCGACACCATCAAAAGTGAAGAGGACCCCACAGTGCGACTTGAAAAACTCAAAACATTACGCAGTGAGATAGACAAGACTATTGAAGAGATTGTTACTGCACGCTCATCGATAAGCGTTACAGAACTCTCACCAGTTGTTGACAGGATAGAATTCAGGAAGGAAAAGATTACTGCAGGAGACACTGAGATTGAAGCAGAGAACAAAACCTTCAGTACTGGAAAATTCGACATTGTTGTAGGTAAGGAAAAGTTAAAACTCAGGCAAAGTGATGGCACGGAAATCGAAGTAGAATCAGAACTCACCTATGAAGGAAACATACTTAAGGCAGGAGATCAGGAATTGAAAATAACACCTCAAGAGGCCAAGGCGAAAGTACGCTACAAAATTCGCGAGATGAAACTCATTCAAGGCAAGGAAAAAACATCCTATGATATCACTGGCGAAGAAGAGCGAAAGGTTCTCGGATTTATCAAAGCAACTGCAAACAGCGAAACAAGTGTTGATCCGACATCCGGAGAAATCGTTGCTGAAAAGAGCTCTTGGTGGAAATTTTTGAGTACACGTTCGGAATCAACGACTGAACCTGCGGAGTAAATTATTACTCCTTATTTTTTTCCTTATTTTTTTAATTTTCTTACAGATTCATACAACATAGGGTAATTAAATGCTTAGTTCAAACATAGTTGTAAAATACACTTACACTGTAAAATCCGTAAATTTTGCGGAATTAGAATTTATTAATGATTGTTACTTCAGAGTAGTTAAAAAGCGTAAAGTTTATAAATGGTGGCGTCTTAGAACGAATATGCAAAATGTCGATACAAAAAAATTAGAACGAATAGCAAGCATGCATAATGCTGCAGTATTAAACGGCATACTCACACTTCACATACCTTATGATCAAAACGGGGTTATTGAATGTCCAAAAACCGGAGATATGTTAGACGATTTCTCGACGATTATAAATGAACCTGTAAAATACGCTGGAAGAACAACTGCTAAAGTACGTGGAAAAGAAAGACGAATTGAAAGGGAAAATAGCGTCCTTAAAGACAACGACACACAAGAACTTGCACAACTCGAGTACCGCGTGCTTAATGAGCTTAAAAGTCGCGGGCATCCTGTTCCTCAGCAATTATCCTGTAATGATACAACAATCGAGATGGAAAAAATTAGTGGATATACGCTAAAGCATTTGACCCAACGATTGATTAATGTATTCAGCGGTTCGATGGGATCCATATTCGGGGACCCTACTCAAAAACTCGGAGAATTATTTTTTCCAAGCTACGAAACCGGTTTACGTATTGATAAGGATATTTCAAACATATTAACAGATACAGAAAAAGAGTATTTGAAGAACAAAAAAACAGAGAATCTTACGAAAAAATTCAATACATCCAAAGAAAACATCATTGAAAATATTGACGCATACCGTATCATGGAGTCATTGGAATTCTATGATGAAAAATTCATTGAAGTATTCAGACCATTGCAAGAGCACATTAACAGCACACGGAAAAAATTTAGCAGATGGATTTCCAGCGCATCAACCGATAACGTACTCGTAAGTAACCCTGAAGATGTGCTCCATAAACCAGTCACAAAAACAGATCCGTATGCGAAGGATATTCATGTCACTGATTTCAATCATATCGAATACTCGCCAATTCAACTCAATATATTCTATCTCTTTGATGCATATCTCCCCCAAAAAGCTATTGCCCATAAGAATTATTTTAGTGGCACACACGGCGTACTCCTCAACCCATTTGGATTCCAGGAAAGGATAGGAACAATACTTCCTTATTGTGCGCAAGCCTGGAATGAAACTAATCCCGATGATAAAATAGCAAGCTATCGCGATTTTGTCGCAGGATATATGGAGATGCGCGTTCCAACAGCAATCCGGCAGATAGGATATGCACTCAATGAAGCAAAGGATGCGCAATCACACGAACGATACTATGACGCGACACAAGAGGCAAAGCATTTTAAAAGAGTTGCTATGGAGAGTCTTGAAGCGATGTCATGCATACCGGAAGTATTCGGTCCTGAGATGAATATGATTGCAAAATATCTCGGGAAAAAAATCAGTGACCTTGCCAAAAAGAAGATTGATAAAGATATCTATCGTGCAACAATCCATTGGTCAAAACAATCGTAATCAGATATTCTCACCGATAAAAGGACTCGTACACTCATAAATCCGACGAACAGCACTCATCAGATGATGAACGATTATTATCTCTTCGCCACGCAATTTCATCAGTAATGCGTGTCCCTCATCCCACAAGAGAGTATCTTTAGTTTCAGTGAGGAAAACAACATGCGCAAGATCTTTCTGATAATATGCAGTATACAATGCACGAAGATACTCGTTAACATTCTTTAAAAATTTGAGTAACGGTTTGCTTAATGTTTTCTGCTTAGCAATAAGTCGATATGCGTAGAGATAATTATATGCAATTTTATCGAGTGTGTGAACAATCAGATAGATAAATTTACTCGTGGGTTGTTCACGAAGTTTTCCCTTGTTCAGTGTTCGACAGCACATATTCATCAATTTTTCGACAGTAAGCTTCAATTGCGTATACTGTTCAAGTGAAAAAGTTTTATTACAGATATCACGATATCCCTCTTCTGCAATCTCCAGTGTTACGAGAAATAATCGACGTGCCAAATGATCAAATTCTTGTTCGAAAATTCCTGCAACGTTGCGGATAACGACATAGGTATCTTTTTGTTCCACGAGCTCAAATCCTGTTGTTTCGCGAAGCGCCTCGATTATTTTATGTCGCGCAATAGGCGGATGTATAAGTTTTACAGAGTCGTATCCTCGGCGGTATAAATTATTAATAACGCTCTTCACATAGCCAATTGATCCGGTACCAAGAGTGATTTCGGCAGTTTCTTCAATCGTTGAGTTCGTAGCAGGGATAATAATAATTTTATCTGCAGATTCTTCAATATACATATCGTCGCCTTTCTTCACACCCCATTTCTTGCACCATTTACTCGGTAGACTGATTCCCATGCTTGTGGCGCTTTGCTGGATGATTTTGCGTTGCATGAAGATAGATTAGACACTCGTCTATTTAAACTTTACGAAAGATATATGTTCCATATATAATCTATGGAAAAACTATATATAGTAAATAAGATATCACTATGTAATAACAACAATAAAATTGTTGTGGGGGAAATTACAATGAGTAAAAACGATATCATCGAAAACTATCATTATGCATTCACAAGCATGGCAAGTGCATATCAGAGTGCAACCAGTAACGAATTAACAAAAGATACAGAACAAGCAACAAAACAAATTAATGAATTGATTCGCATCGGCGGAGAAGAATTATCACGCCATTCTGCAAAAAAAGAACTCAGCGATAAACTCGAATCGTTCAATATACAACACACAGGACTTTTAAAGGATATTGAAACATATGACACTAATGCATCAACAGAGAATAAATCCGCATATCCGGACATTGCAAAAGCCATACCTGAGTATTTAGACACAAAAAAGACACTCGAATCATGCCTGAAGACAGGAATACTGACGCGTGGAGAAGAAGCCTTATTTCAGGACAACCTCGAAACAAGTATGACTTCATATAAAACAGGCGTTAATAATGCAGTCACGAAACTAGATATTAATGATACACAATTCTTAACTAAGACACGAGCGTATCTCACCGCATATCCAAAATTTAATACTATAGGCGAACCATTCAATAATACCATATTATCTGAAAAAATAAATAAGTATACCAATAAACGGATCGGGCAAAACCAGCTTCTTATCTCACTTGCTGCTGGACAAAAAGAATCCATAGATGGGGCCACATATTTGCAAGTAGAAGAGGCATATAAGGACACTATGAGAGAGATTACTATAGCGGAAAAAGAACTGGGTATGAATCTTACAGACACGCGCAACGCTATTGACAAAAAATTCAATAGCATACCAAAAACATATAAATAGGTGGAAACTATGGACTGGAACTATAAACCCAAAAGATTTTTCGACAGTTGGAAATCTAAAATTATCGTTGGAGTAGCAGCACTTACAACTATTAGCGTAATCGGATATTACACACTCTTCAATAAATCCTCACCAGAGCCACTTCCAAAAATATCCACTGAACAGACGACACCGAACACGACACAACAGCAAAAACCATTCTTGCCAGGAATTATCCCGCAGACACCGGATACTACAAAAAATGATAGCAGCAAAATAATTCCAATTATACCAAACAACAATTACCGCAAACCTGATTCGCCGAAGATCAATATACCAAAAACAATAATTCCGACACCAGATAGTTCAAAAACACCGCCTGCTCCAATAACACCGCCTGCTCCAACAATAACTACGGATACTACGTATTCATTCATTACGAGCAAAGGCGATACTGTCTCAGTAGTCAAGAATTTTAAGGACATTACATATAATCAATATCTGAAAGCCGCAAAACAAAAAGGATATACAGGTATTTTTGAATTAGTGACAAGCCTAAAAGCAGAATCAAAAGATTATTCTGGATTTATCAAAGACATTGCGCAATACGGAAGCATAAAAAATGATGCACGCGAAATCTTCAACGAAGATAATCAATGGGAATCAGAGCACACCAAACCACAATATCAAAAAAACAAGATCAACGATAAGGCATTCGAGGACCAGATAAAATCCGTGTATGACGCGCTTCAGGAAAATGTGACTGTTCAGGAAACAGTAAACACTAGCACAACCACTGCTCCCTCAACCAAGAGCAAAGAAGACACAACGCTAGCTCCTGAGAAGAAAACAGATGGTGGTCCAAAATCAATTGAAGAAAAAATAAAACAATATGATCCTCACAAAAAAATAATCAAACTCGGATATAACAACACCCCGCTTTTGAACAAATATCTAAGTCATCGTAATATCGAGGACAAACTCATCGATACTGAAACGATATCACCGTATCAAAGCGATTTTGATACAGGAATGCAGGAAGTTGCATCCTATTATGCAAATGCGCTTGCAACAGGATCAACACACAGTCAGGCACTCGCGTATGCTGCTGCTGAAGCAAGTCTTGCTGCAATCCAGACCAAAACTGATGCAAAACAAGCAATACTCTATGCGCATACACAAGGAAATGATGTTACGCTTAAACGATGGGATTCAAAACTCGCCGATACGAATAGCGTAAAGACATCCATTATAGACTATGTTTCGGCAAGAAATTCTCAACAGGAAGGGAAACACCACAAACCATTACAAAAAGAAATCATTGCAGCACTTCGTGAAGAATATGGCATGAATATGAGTCGGGGAACACTGCAAAAATATTTGAAAGCATAAAAAGAGGGTAACCATGAAAAAGATCATTCCAATACTAACATTGGCAGCATTTATGGGATTCTATGGATGCAATAATGACTCTCCAAAAATCGAAAATAAAGGGACACTCGTCCATCAGGAAACACTCGAAGAAAAAACTCAACGTGAAGCAAAACACGCAACAGAGTTAAAAGAAAAACAGATTGATAGCTTAAGAGATGCGCGGGTAACATTTTATGGAAATTTAATAGGTAGGGATTCAGATCTCCCTGCACAATATGAGCAAGTATATGGAATATTACCTACTATGGATGGAAACGGAGAATTTTTTTCTAATTCCCGATATAGTTCACTAAAAGACACCTATGGGGGAAGCAATTATACCTATAAAGGAACACTTGAAGTTCGCACCTATATTGATCCGGAACTTATGGATTCGACAAAAAATAAAACCACAACTATCGATACTGAGGGATGGACAGAAGACAAAACATCTAGGCCTGGAACATGGATAAAACACGTGAATGTAACTTCAGCAATTGATACTGCAAAAAAAGAGTATCGACTCAGTGTTCATACTGCTGACAAAATCATTACATACAATTGCACTATAGAACCTGATTTTACTATTGAGAAAATCGAGATTGCCAAAGGAAATCAAAAACGAACATACGAACGTGAAGATGTCGATCATACTATCTGGAACGAGCAGGAACGATTGTTCAATTTGTATCTGAGTGCACTAGATCGAACAAAAAGAGAAGAAATACTCAAAGATTTTAAATGAAAAAAATGAAACAAGACACTAAAAACCATATTATTTATGGAGCAAATATCGCTGCATCAATCGTAAATCTTCCCGGTAATTTTATTGGTGGAGCTGCAGGACTTGCATTAAAAGCAAGCGACGATAATAATGCCGGTCAAAAAGAGTTAAGAGAAGAACTACGCGGATACGCAATGGGCTTTGGCGCCATAGATACACTTTCAGGAATAAGTAGTACACTAAAAGCACCAACCATCGGAATGGCAGCATTAGGCGGTTTGGAAACAGTTGCAGATGTTTTAATGATGTATGCATTAGTCAAAGATCAAGAGAAATCCACAGGACTTGCATTTGGAGATATGCTTAAAGTTACGGGAAGATATTATGTCGATCGTACAACAAGGTTTATCGATTGGGTAAAAGAGCGTGCATAAATAACGCACATTTATTTCTTTTCCTTTCTTTCTGTCAAGAACCACCAGTCACAGACCAGTGGCATGACTGCTTAGTTAATTAAATATTATGTGGTTCTTGACGCTCAGAATTCCACGACCGGTGATTCCTGAGCACAACAGATTCCACTTCGACCACCCATCATAGATGAGTGGAATTCTGTTGTTTCAACACTTTCTTCGTATGTTCTTTAATATGTTCAAAAATGTCCGTTTCAATCTGTTCCTGCGTCTTGCGGTGATGTTCGCGTTTCTTATGTAATGCTAGTTCTTTGCGTTGCTCTTCAGTATAGAATTCATTCAATGGTTTATGTACGACTGATTTCTTTTTTTTACGCGGCATACTAACCCTAAACTGTTCGAATTTATACAATTTATGATTTGCTGTAGTTTTCGTCACCATCTTGTCACGATTTTGCAAATATTTTCTTCATTTCTAAATAGTTACAAACCACAACCTTTAAATAGCAGTAGCACATTATCAATTCATCATTGAGGTGCACATATTCTTAACTACTACTCACCTCTTTTTCCCGGGAAAGCTCTCGAGCAATCGAGGGTTTTTTCGGGTTTATTATTATTCTTGAGAATTAATTTTTCTCTGCACTGTTTATTTTTTCCGTTGCGTTCTATTAACTTTATTCTTTACCACCACAGATTGAGTATACATCTTTTTTCGTCGAACTATAAGAAGAATAAGAATAATTAACACAATACCAAAGCCGACTCCTGCACCAAATACGGAAATCATAAGCCAATCAATAGGCAATGTAAATGATTTTTTTGCAGGAAAATACATGTCAAGATTACTGAGTTCTAAGCTATACTCTGCATAGATAAGCGCAGAATAAGGATCGACCTTACGAAGTGTCTGCGCATATTCATAATAACTATAGCCAAGGATTGGAAAGATATTTTTTTCTGATTGGGTATTAATAACATTTCGCGCTGCAGACAATTTCTCATCGAGGTATTCGTTGATATTTTCTTTCGGAACAAAAAGCGCTCCTAAGACGACATTCGCATCAGCTTTTGCTTTTGATGCAGAAAAAATACAGGATGCATAATCCTCTGCATTATAATACCGGTATGCCTCATCGAGTCCGTCGCGTGCAGCTGCAGTCGGGAAAAAGAGTTCCAGATAATTCGTACGTTCTTCTGCTTCACCAATTTTTTTGAGACAGACTATTTGTAATGATCCTTGGTCAAGTACAAATTCCTTTCCCTGAAGGCCCATAAACCTCGACCATACGACTGCAGTAGTGAATCGTTCCTTTGCATAGGCAACTTGCGCAGAAGATAAATTATCGTAGGACTGATCAGTGAGTGATTTTTTTGCATCTGAAAGCCGCTCTTTAACGATGACTGTTGTTTCGAGTTGAGAAATACGCGTAATATCTTTAGATTCCACGGCAAACTGTTTTTCGAAATCAGAAATATTCGTAAACACTTCCATATATGCAATTTTCAATTTCTTCTTCGAGACATTCCTCAGCATATCTGCAGTGATGCGCACATTACCTGCAAAACAGAAACTTGCTGCGCTGTAATATTCTTGATTATGGATTGCGTCAATAGCGCGCACAAATTGATCCTTCGAAACAAGGGATGCATTCGTACTATTTGTTGACGATGAAAAATTTACCGGTATGATTGAATTATTGATATCTTCAGATGTTAAGGGTGCGCGGGTATTTGCGTCATACTCGATGATTCGTGAAAGGTTGGGGAGTATGAGGGTATTATTTTCTATCCAGCCATACTGCGTACACAAATCTTTAGTGATCTCTTTCATATACGTCGTGTATTCTTTGTCTGAAGAAAGCGCAGTGTCGGGTTTAGAATAATTTTTTCCAGTAAAATAATAGAGTGCATCCTCAAGTTTTGAAACAGGAATAACAGTAATATTAATTGCCGTAAGATTTTGCACAGTTTCATTATCAAGATCCCATTGGGGAACAAGAACAACACTAAATCCTTTATCTGCCGCAGCAGTGGTCTTCGGCACAATTCCCGATACCGGACCAATGAGATTTCCAGAATTAATGGTTCCGGTCATGACCACTTGCGTATCTTTCAATTTTTGATTGTCAAGCATGGCGACTGTAAGAACAGTTGTTGCAGCGCCCGCACTGGGACCACCGACAAGCGCAGAATTTGCTTTGATGGTATAGAAAAAATCATCATGCGAACAATCCCTATCAAGAAAATCACAGGCAATTTCTGCAGCAAATCTTGTGGTGATCTGCGTATCTATTTTGGATAAAGGATATGAATCAATAAATATTCTTCCTGTTCCTGGTTTTATAGAAAGGTATAAGTCTGCAACTCCCCCATATGCAGTCGCATTCTTCCCTTCAGCAACGGTAAGCAGCGAAATATGCCCTGATTCAATGTAAGCAAAACTTACGGGAGATAATAATATCAATACAATACATAATCCGAATACTATACGAATAACATTCATGAGAATTTCTCCTTATAACGTCCACGGGTTTCTACTTCTTCAAGTCGCTGCAATATCTCATCACGATCTTTCAAATGATACCCTTCAAGAAAAAAGCGGTAGGCTTCTTTATCGACTGTGAAATGTTTGCTTTCAAGGGCCTGCTTGAAAAGATGAATATCAACTGCCTTATCTTCTATGCGCGCCGAAATAAAACTTAATCCGAAATCGATAAAATACAGTTCTGGAGTAGATGTTGAATGATTGAGTATCATATTTGACGTCGTAAGATCCCCATGGATGATATGATGATCGTGCATACGCGCAAGATGCTCGCCAATGCGTTTTGCAAGAAATGGTTCTGTGTCAAGAATTTTTTTGAGTTGGATACCTTCAATGTTCTCCATTACAATACAATCAGATTTTACCGAGAGTAATTTAGGAACAGGAATTTTTAGCATTGTGAGTTTTTGTAGAATTTTTGCTTCGCGCTTTGTTCGCGATGTTCGTAATGATCTGTCAATTTCCGGGATGCGATAAGGTTTTGGTATACGATCTTTTTCAATCTGATCTTCGCTATTAATATAAATAATTGATTCTGCGCCAGATGCGATGGGTGTTCGTGTAAGCGTCATACCCAAAGGGAATAGAATACTGTTTTTAAGGGTTATGAAAATTAATCTTTGAGAGAGGTATAGCGCGCTATTTTTTGGGATACGGTGTTATCATCAGATGGTTTTCCGATATAATCGTCAAATCCTAAAGCAAGAAACCGCTCTTTATCACCATGCATACACTGTACGGTTTGTGCAATAATAGGTAATTCATTTCTGAATGCTTTGATACGCTGTAATGCTTCTATACCGCCTATAATGGGCATACTAATATCCATAAGAACAACATCAATAGTATTAGTTATGTCTGCTCTACAGATATCTATTGCTTCTTGACCATCTGATGCTTTAAGAGTAGTATATCCTGCTCGCGACAACCATTTATTCAGAATTCGACAGGTATCAGGATAATCATCTACGACAAGAACGACGTATTTTCCGTTTTGCATCTATTCCTCTGATAAAAAGAGATCGTCCATTTCATATTTGGAGATGTGGCTTTTATTCAGGATTGCCATCTTTGGCTTTTTTCCTGCTTCTCCTTTGACTTCATCGAATGAAAATTCGGTTTCATGTTCTGATGTATATTCTTTCATGTGCTCAACCTCAATAAGTATTTTTGAGTATCCACTAAACAGTAATGATTTATTTATAAATGTTGTGGTTTTGTGACTATTGCTAAGTGGAAAATAAATAAAAACATTTTTAAATTCGGTGTGTATACGCAAGATATGAAACTGCAAGATGTATATGATATGTTCGCGCAAAACCGATCATTCGATTACGAAGAATTTTTTACGACTCAAAACGTAAAGAGAGAATTAGAAAAGAGATTACAAAGGGCAGAATTCAAACAGTGTGAAGACGATGCGAGTGTAAATTATACTGACGGAGTATATCTTCAGATTCGAGACGACTTTAAGATTCCCGCCACCAATCTTGTCGGTGAAACTTCTGAATGGGACGGTGTTGGATGTTGTTTTGTCATGGAATTAAACAAACCATTAGATCAATTCCAAAAAGATCATGCACTCTTCAAATTCTTCAAAGAATTATATCAACCAAAAGCGTATGGATACGGGCAAAAACCAAAATATTCCATTAAAGAATTTCTTGATAAATAGAATTGCCAATCTACGATACCTATGCCTTAAAAACACAATATTTATATAATAGCTATAACTATTATAATAATTATATCCATTATAGGTGATCATGATGAATACCACAATTGCAATATCTCCCGAAATAAGGGATCAGATTAAAGAGTTGGGAAATAAGGGCGAGACATACGACGATATACTCGCTAAATTATTGAATAGCGCAAAAGAGCGACAATTACGAGAATTATTAATGGATGAAACAAATTGCATCCCTATTGAAGAAGCTATCGCAAAAGCAAAGAAAAGATGGCAAAAGTAATAATTACTCCGACTCTTGAAGAAGAAATAAACAAGAAATTCAAAAAACAATCCATAGAAATATTTGTATTATTACTATCTCTTGAAGACAATCCGCATAAAGGCAAAGACATCAGTACCGTAGGAAACATACTCATCAAAGAGGTAAAATATGGAAAGTTCCGATTCTATTGTATTACTGATGGATATAAAATAAAATTCTTAAAATCAACAGAACTCAAGGATTTGATCATCAAATTTGTTCGCATGTCTGAAAAGAAAAACCAACAGGAAACCATAGACGAGATAAAAACAGTCCTGCGAAGCTTAGGAGAAGAAGGATTTTGATAGCTCCGCGCGATACGAATATATAAAGTGAACTCGGAGAATGAGTTACAAAAGATGTAAAAAGACATACGAACCAGCAGAAGCGACGTTCTGAGAACCCGCCAAGAATAATTGAGTTCCAGAGACATGCACATGTAGCGGCTTATTTTCATGGTTGTCCACTCCAACAATCCTGCCGCCAGATGAAGGACACACCCAAGTCAATGTCATCTTTGTTTCTTGTACAGGTGTTGTTGGAATAATAGGCATTCCATTCAACCTGAAAATTTTTACATTCACGAAAGAGTTGAGACCATATGAAAGTCTTTGATCAATACATCTCCCCGCATTTCCCAACAAATTTTGAAATTGATTAAATAAGTTTTCTTGCATAATAGGAGGATTGAAGCAACAAGCCATATAAATTTTTCTGTTTTGATTATATAATCATATTTTTTTGAGAAAATAATGATTTCGTAGGCCTGCGAGAGACCCACAAAATTATTATTTCTACAGATAGCCCCGCTCAAACCCTATTTATATTTCAATCGTCTCAACTGATTACATTCAAGACATCGGATGACGAGGATTCCGTGTTGTAAACGGATACGACTATTAACACCTTGCACCAAATACGCATGACACTTTTTGCAGCATTTACGCTTCTGATCTTTTGTCAGATGTACTTTGTATCGTTCAGCCATACGAGTCGCAAGAACCATATATCTACGACTCAGTTCCGGATATTCCTTAAATTGTGATTCTGCCTCTTTAAAGAGTGTACTGATACGTTCGAGTGCAATTGTTTTCTGTGCATCCTGTTTTTTACGACGCATCATGTGCATAAAGATATAAAACACGCCGGGTTTTATAAATGTTTTAGAAAAATATAAATAGTATATCAACAATAGCCTAAGTATGGCTGAAATTTCCGATATATGCACCAACACTATTCTAACGACGCAAAGTAATTTGCCAGCCATGCCACTTTTCTCACATGAAGAATCATACCGCATTTATAATCAGATTAATGAAAAGATGAAAAACCTACGGCGAGAATATCAATTGAGAGCAGGTCGCTCAGAAAATATGAGTAAAGATATATACCTCCCTGATTAGATCGGACTTTTTCTCTCATATTATTCAAAAAACTCTTATTTTTCACAACCCTTTTAAATCTCGTTTCGCTCCGTTCAGTATGCTCAAAAAACTTATGGGTTTCTTTAAGACAGAACCTAAAAAGCCTGATTATAATGAGATTGAATTCTCGAAGATTGATAAATATATGAATTTTTTCATGCGTGAGCGCATGGGCGATCTCAACAAAACAATTATTGAACTCGTGAGTGCAACAAACATCCATAAGACAGACACCTTACATGAACTACGCCAGCTCCATAAAAAGCATTTGATGAATCCAAACATCCCTCAACGGGAGATCCAGATCATGGAAGGGAATCGTGATACGTATGTGAAGCGTGTTGCGCATTTCGTGGATGCGATTGATTTTCCGAAAGGATATCTCGAACTTTATGATTATTGTATTGCCTTCTCGACACAACTCGAACAATTAGGCCGGGAACTGCAAAAAAACATGTTCATTCTCAACCATTTTTTTAAGTCAGAATTAAAGACCATCAATAAGATGCTTGTGGATATTGAAGAAAAAGTTATTGATATCCGCGTCTTTTTTGAGAAGAATAATATCGAAGTCTTAAAAGATATCCAGGAAGAGATCAAAAAACGCACAGAAAACGACAATAAAATCCTTGATTTAAAAGAGCATATCGCAAATGAAGAAGCACAAATCAGCGTCTATGCAGACAAAATCAAAAAATTGAATGAACGCATCGTAACCATCACCGGCGGCGCAGATTATCGTACATTGCAGGGATTTCTGGATGAAAAAGCAAAAATCGAAGACGAGATCAAACACATTGTGCGCGAATTACGTAATGCCTTTTCTGAACTCGACACTGCACTGCGAAAATATTATTATCGCAATCAGGATAAAAAAATCCTCAAACTCTACCTCGACGATGTTGGCATTGGCCTCCTTGAAGATCCGCAACTTGAAATCGTAAGCATTCTTCCTGCAGTCAAAGAATGCATCCTGAATAATACTGTTGAACTCAAAGACAAAAAACGCGAGCATACACTCGAAATCATTGACAGACTCAATGCAACCTATCTTCGAGAACAGCAAAGTATGCTCAACAAATGGCATGAGCAAAAACAGCATGTCCAGACCAAAATCACTCATAATAGTGCATCACTTAATCTCTCTGAACAACAGTATGGAATAAAAAATACGCAAGACCGTATTAGCGACCATGAACGTGAAATAGAAAAATATGCACTCGAGATTAAAAAGATTGCAGGTAAAAACGCAGAAATCATGGAACAGATACGTATCGATCTTGAAAAAATTGTCGGAGAACACGTTCTTATTATTGAGGATAAAAACAGCACTGTTTCTGTCGCAAAGGAAGAATAATATTGCTTACTCAATGTTCTGAAGTTAAACGCGTTACCGTCGTTCGCATTGGTGTTGTTCTATCGATAGAAAAATTTACCATTTGCAATTCTGTAAATTTTTCTTGAAGTATTTGTGTAAGATGTTCGCCTTAAGACGGTAACGCGTCTTTCAACTAAATCAGTATAAATAATAAATACATTTATAAAAAATAGCGGAACATAAACATCTGCATGATTGACATTTACGTTTCTGACATCAAAAAACTCACTAAGGACGATGTATGGGAATTCTACAAAGTTTTTTGTCAGGCATACGCTATAAAACCGTCATCCTATGATAAACACGCATTTTTTAATGGAACATTTACTGAACTTATGGAAGATAGATCAATTAGACATAATCCGCTCATCTCTGAAAAAGAACACGACGTTAGAAAATATATTGTCATATCATTATGGAATGGCAAAGTCCGACTTGAAGGTTTTGATACCAACCCAAAAAATAACACGGAACAGAAAAAACTATTAACAGAATTAGTGAGAGAAAAATATTACCCTAAGGAGTAATCCTAAATAACATTTATAAATTCATCTTCTTTAACTATTACTTATTGAGGTGATTATATGATTAAGGTCGCAATTAACGGATTTGGACGTATTGGTCGTCAGGTATTACAGGCAGGAATTCTTAATCCTGAAATCGAATGGGTAGCAATTAATGATTTGACTGATACCAAGACACTTGCACATTTATTAAAATATGATTCAGTGCACGGGAGATCAAAATATGCAGTAGAAGCACGTCCTGACGGTATTGTTGTCAATGGAAAATTCATTAAAGTATTCGCAGAGAAGGATCCTGAAAAACTACCATGGAAAGATTTACAGATTGATGTTGTTGTTGAAAGTACTGGAATCTTTACTGATCGGGAAGGTACAGAGAAACATCTGAAGGCTGGTGCGAAGAAAGTTCTCATCTCAGCCCCTGCTAAGGGTGTTGATATCACTATCGTCAAAGGTGTCAATGAACATGATTATGATAAGACTAAACACCATATTGTGAGTAATGCATCATGCACGACGAATTGTCTTGCACCAATGGTCAAAGTACTTAATGATAATTTCGGGATAGTTCATGGATTCATGACTACTGCACATGCCTATACTGCGGATCAACGATTAGTTGATGCGCCACATAAAGATCTTCGTCGCGCACGAAGTGCTGCAGTCTCTATTGTTCCTACAACAACAGGCGCTGCAAAAACAGTTGCAGAAGTCATCCCAGAACTCAAAGGAAAACTTGACGGAATCGCACTTCGCGTCCCAGTTCCTGATGGTTCACTTACAGATTTTGTATGCGTACTCAAAAAATCTACAACTATTGAAGAGATCAATGCCTTATTCAAGAATGTTGCGCAGCACCATCTCAAGGATGTCCTCGAATATACAGAGGACCCTATTGTCTCTGCAGACATTATCCACAACAATCATTCAGTCATCTTTGATGCACTCTCAACCATGGTCATTGACGGTACATTCGTTAAGATCATCGGATGGTACGACAATGAATGGGGTTATAGTAATCGCATGGTCGATATGATTCAGATTATGATGAAACAGAACTAATAAAAATCGCAAATAATAAATATACAATAATTATATAATGCAAAAATACAATAAATCAAGGTGAACGTATGAACTATAAATGGACTATCGGTGGATCAATTATCGGATTTTTTGCAGGAGCATTCTTTGTCCTGTCAACTGATGCAGACATCACTGCAAATGTTATCGGCGCATCAGGACCGAGTACAGGAATCACTGCTATTGCAGGAATCGCGCTTCTTGTAGCATCGGCAGGGTTGTTTATTATCGGAGTGTCACTCGAGGATTCTGTAGAAAAATATTCTGGAACAAAAAAGCCGAATACCGTAACATATGCTTCTGATCAAATTAAAGAGGATATTGCAGTAAAAAAGGAAGAGTACAATTCTCATCAACATACTGCAAAAGAATAATGCATTCTGAATCTACTACGGACGGATAAAGTCAAATTGCGTGACTTACACCGCGTCAATATCTCGCTCACACCGTTGTACATTAAACTGATTTTCATAAGAGAGTATAAAAAAAAATTAAAAAAAAATCAGTGTATATTTACGAAAGATGATGCTGCGTTAAGGCGTAATGATTTCTCCAGTAGTAAGGTCCCTATAGGGTCTTTTTGCAATCTCGACACTACGGAAGATATATGTTCCATCACTCGCCACTGTTCCGACCTGGGGCCATATTTTGCCAAATGCAGCATATACGCCCACGTCTCCGCTCAGTAACACAGTCGGGATTTTTGTAATAGCATATTTATCCACTAATTCCTTTCCTTGAACACTATTGATATCTACACTACTGCTCCCGCGGATGTATAATCCGAGTCCTTTCAATGCAGATGAATGGAATTGTTCAACATCATAACACGTGTCGCAAAGATTATCCTTGAGATATACCACATTTACGATACCTGCCACTGCTTGCTTGGTCAAATCATAATATGGTGCAGGTACCTCTCTAATGATATAGGATCCATCTTTCTCAAGAGTACCTATCTGCGACCATGTTGCAGTAATTGAAGGATATGCTTCTAAATCCGCGCTTAATATTGCTGCAGGTAGTTTAGTGATACTGTAGGTATTAACGAGTGTTTTTGCTTTAGCACTCTCATAATCTAATAACGTAACATCTTCAAAATAAATTCCTGCTTTTTTTAATTGGAAAAGCATGATTGAAAGATTTTGACATGCAATACACCCGACGGTCTCTACTATTGTTACTTTTACACTACCGACTATTTTATTGGTTAATAAATTAATAAATGGAGGAGCAGGACTATCAAAAAGTAATGCGCCATTTTTTTCACGCAATGCTCCTGAAAGAGCGGTCTTTAATACAGATGTTTTATTGATCTCTCCAGTAATAATAATTGCCGGCAATGCATTAATCGCGTATGTGCGTATGAGTTCTTTTGCTTGCGCAGAATCAGGCTGAATCTCCTGTCGATCGACAATATTTATACTTTTAAGAGCACTCAGTTCAGATACAACAGGTGTGATATCAGAACAAATAGTGCACCGGGCCGAAATAATTGCAAGTGTAAGGTTTGCAGGTCGTGCATTTTCTGCAATCTCAGCAAGTTTTGTCGTAAGAGAGTTATTAAGAGTAACTATTTGTGTGGTATTAAATATCGCGATTGCAATCAAGAATATACCAATAATACTCATCAGCGTATAATAAACGCTACTATTTTTATTTTTTTTTAGTTGTAATTTTTTTTCTTCCATAAAGCCACCCATATACTATCTATTGATAAATCATTTAAACAAATTATCTACACACACAAATAGTATGCAAAAATAAAAAAATTAATCTCCACCATACGTTCTACTTCCCTAACACCTTCTTTTAACACCCACCAACCATTGAGGGTAAATTCTTCGGAGTTGCCGGTGCAGGTATATTATTTGGTGTTGTCGATGCTGAGATACTTGAACCTTTAACAGATAATTTGTTATTTTCTACGGCTGACTTTAAGGAGTTTAATTGTACTGCCTGAACTGCAGAAAAAACCAATAATATCCCTAAAATCACCACTAAACTTATTAATACGCCATTTTTCATATTTCTTACCTCCCTATTCAAATAGTATACTAGACTGTAATATTTGTCAATAACTATTCATCACATAATTGTATATATACCCTGCGTACATATTCACGCCCGATATTCACACAATTCCTCTCAATTATTCTTTTGAGATAATTTTCTTGCAAGTGCCTGGTCAATAACTGCCTTATACTCATTAAAAGTAAATATGCCATTCATTTTTGCTCCGTCAATAAATAAAGTGGGGGTCTCTCCCACTTGCGCACCTCTTCCTTCCGCAGTATCATCCTTCACTTCTGATTTATATTTTCTCGAATCAAGACATTCATCAAAACGAGCAGTATCAAGTCCTATCTCTGCCGCATATCTTTTTAACGTGATAAACGTTGCAGTTCCCTGCCGCGAAAATAGTATTTGCTGATACGCATCATACTTTCCCTGGTCATCTGCACATTCAGCCGCTTCTGCGGAAATATCGGAATTAATATGTTTTCCTGTAATCATATCCTTAAACACTATTCGTACTGTTCCATTATACGCTGCAAGTAATCGTGGAGCAATATCTAAATTGAATTGTTTGGTATAGGGACATTGATAATCCCCGAATTCAATAATTGTGAGTACCGCATCAGGCGACCCAAGCATTGGTTCACCTTCGGCAGTAGGTGCCTTGAATTTTGAAAAAAGCGTTCCAATATAAATAATGCCTGCCACTACGATAAGGGCAATAATTCCTGACACAACATAGCTTAGTATTCGTTTACGGCTTGAGACTTTATGAGCATCTCTACGCATCTGTTGATGCTCTTGTTTTTTGAGTTTTTTCCTCTCTGATTTAGTGAGAAACCGCTCTTCATTTGCATGCTCCTCATCAAGGATTATTGGAGTTGTCATTTTTTCTCGTTGTTTAAGTTATTGCCACTCCTCGATCTGAAAGAGTCCACTATGCTGCGTCTTGTGTACTCATTGATACATCGACATGCGCCATAGGCGTATCACTGACAATTGCTGGAGGAGCACCTGTTACACATCCACCCCTGCCCTGATACTGCTGATTATTTGCAGGAGCATCTGTAGAGCTCTTTTCTGAACTGCATCCTGTTAACAAAATTCCACCAAGTGCAATTAACAGTACCGCTGCTAAAAGTTGTTTTCTCATTGTAACCATCTCCTTATGTGTAAACCATTAACATCCGCCGACCATGCCCGGAAGCTGACCCACTGTTTGAGCATCTGCTCCTGTTAAGCTTGCACCCAGTGCAACCATTTTTTGCGGGAAAAACATCGTCTTCCACCGCATGACCTCCCTTAGGATCTCACCATCGCTATAATCAGTATTTGCAGCTAACCATAATCCAACTGAATTAAGTGCCGGAATGTGCTGGCAACCACATTTTAAATTTCCATTCTTATCAACAGCTATCGGTCCTACGCCACAACAAAATTCGCATGACATTCCCATTGGATTCGATGCCATGTTAAGCCACCGTTCATATGCCTGAGGATTATTATTTTTTACCTGCGCTTTGAGGGGTTCAAACATTTGTGCAAGTATCTGTAGAGATTCTTCAGGTCTATCGAAGCTTACGCCAAGTGCATCTCCATATTCGGGAGTTCCTGATGGGAGCATTGCTGCAATGACATCATCCTGCGTTTTCCATTCAGATACAGGAAATACAGTTCCTACTGTCTGCGCAGTTGATTTAATAGTACTGATATCGATGCCTTCAAGACTCGCACTTCTCGAAAATCCCATGGATCCCATATTATGACCGCCAGAACCAGATAATGATCCTGAAATTGTTGCTATCTGAAACTGATTATATATAATCATACTTGCAGAAAAGAATAATAATAATTCAATTACCCCGATAATCATTATCGCAGTCTTTTCTTTTCCCTCTATCGGTAAATAAGTGTTGTGAGGTATGTGAGAGGTCTGTGTTTTGGAATGTTTTTCTTTTTCCACATTTTCCTCAACAGAAATATCCTGATGTTTATGCACGTGTTGCCTAGTATCGCTATTTGACATATTTATTCCTCCCTTCAATGATACCTTTCAATGATACCTATTATATTATTTAACAATTATTGCACAACAACATATTATTGCTCAATGCTTTGCTATAAATACTGCGTGTGATAACAAATCTCGCGAGATGTTCCATTATTTTGAATTTGCTATACATAAAATAAAAAAAATTTTCGCGAAACATCAAATTGTTCACAACGCACTGTTGTTGAGTCACCATAACCATTTTCGTAATAATTATGAGAACACTCTTGTATATAAATAAGGATAAATATTAGTGAAAAGAAAGGGAAAAACTCTTTTCATACTTATTTAACAAATTTCCTTCCTGAAGAAGTTATTTTTATTGATTTAAATCGTCCACGATGTTCGATAGTGATGAGTCCGGTCTTTTGCAATTGAGATATCCTCACACGTGTTGTTGGCTTGGTAATATTAAATTGTTTAGTGATATCTTTGTAAGAGACAAGCTGATTATAGATGTTGTGTTGATTAACAAAAGATAATATCGCCGATTCTTGATCAGATAAGACGGTATTTCTTGTTAGCTCTTTCCCAAATAAATCAACGGTTTCTGCCTCGAGTAAGTGAACATACTCTTTCGAAATAATTCCTTCTTTCAATCCGACGATAATGATGGTATTATGATTGGATGCGATATCTTTAATATGCTGAATCATTTGTATCACGCGGGTAGGATTATTTTCTGCCATAAGAAAATCTAACCGATCAATAAGAATCACATTTTTCTTGGATGTGGTAATAAATTCCGCGATAACACTAAAAATAGTATCACTATTTGTTTCCGAATGTACATTCTCAACGGAAATTTTACTCAGCCAAATAAGTGCTGTTTTATACAAATTATACTTTTTCTTGAAGATATTCGGATCCTCCCGTATAAACCCTAAACCTGTATATCCTTTATTTAATGTACTAATGAAAAGTTCATGCGCCTGATTTTCATCTTCATCACGCACCAAATACACATTCCCGTCTTGTAAATCCGTATCGGTTTGCGCGTAAAGATTCGTTTCGATGTCTGTTTTAATACCGAGTTTCTTGAGAGTAATATTTGCTTTCATAAGTTGCGAGTGTATTGATTGCCTGGAACGGTAGAGAAAAAACAAGTATACAATCATCAATACCAGGATAAAAAATGTTATGAAGAGTTCGATATAATGCCGAACATGTATACGCTGTGTTTCCCGGGTAAGTGTGTTCAGTGGCGTAAAAACAATAATCACCCAATTCTGATCATCAAAAACAATATTTGCAGATGTTACAATCGTTCGGCCATACGCCTTCATATCCATAAAGGTGCTGCGTTCCTGTGCAATCTCACCTATTTGTTTACGTATTTCCTCTACAGAACTAAAATTACTGTTTTGTTGTATAATAAATTCTTTTTTAATATCGACAAGAATGTAATATTTTTGTTTTTCGGTTGTTACCGGATGAACATACTTTAAATAAAGATCAGGAATTTTAATGATACTAAAATATATCCCTAAAAATCTTCCCTCAGTGTTAGGATAGGGGCCTAATTCTTCTGACTCAAAAATTGGTGCGGAAATAATAATTTCTGATTCTGCACCTTCACCGACGAGTCCTGAGGCATATACTGCCCGGGTTCGTACCGGTATCTTATAATAATCCTTATTTTGAACATTAATTCCGAGTTGCGACTGGTATTGTTGCGGCGAGCACTCAATAACAGTCCCTAATGCATCAGTTCTAAATAATGATTGTATCCGTCCACCAAGCCGTGTATGTAATGACCCTAAATCCCCAGCGCATGCAGTGGTATTAGATATATGGAGTAGTTGGGGCGAAAGTGTTAATGCAATAAGCTCCATCTTTATTTGGTGTATCTCATTTGCAATTTGGGATGAGACATAATTTGTTTCAATCCGTTGTTGTTCCAGCCATTGGGATTGTAATTGTTGTTCAAGATTGAGAAATGAATTTGTATTTGTAAAGCTGAGTAATCCCGCCATAACGAGTGACACGAATATTACTACAAGTGCGATAGTATTATAATTCTTACGAATATATTGCATCATTGATGTCTGAAGCGGGTATTTATTTAAAAATCTTTTTAATTACCAAAAAATGGTATTTTCACTAATTTTTCACTAACATTGAATCGAGCTTATAAATGAGGTAGGTGTTAATATAACAGGATAAAATAACTACTATACCTTAAGTATGTACGAAAAAGAAGGGGGTTCAAATGGCGAAGCAAGAAAAAAACGATTGTTGCAAAAAAAGTGAATCGCGCAAGAAACAAAAAAAAGGTGGTTGCTGCTGCTCATAGGCCTATTGCCAGAGTATGTTGCCAAGGAGAATGTTATGAAAGATCAGACACAAGTACGGATTAATCCCCTTAGTGACGCTTCCAAATATCGCCTCAAAAGTGTTGGTATTGGCATTATAGCCGGCGTATCCTTACTTAGTGTCTATTTGATTATACTCTCCTTGGCAAACTCTTTTAGTCATGCCATAGATCAATTTATCACATTATGGTATTGGATGACCCCACTCATCATAGGATTCGGGATACAAGTAGGATTATATTCTTATGCGCGAACACTCGCAAAAATTAATAGTGCAACCGCGCAAATAACTGCGACAAGTGGAGTATCGAGTGCTTCGATGATCACTTGCTGCGTACATCACGTATCTGACGTATTGCCCGTATTAGGATTAACTGCGATAACACCATTTATCGATACATATCAAACCGCATTTCTCATTACGGGAATTGTATCAAATATTTTCGGGATTAACATGATGCTCTATCATCTGCAAAAACATTCATCTGCAAAAAATTATTTGTTTTCATGGATGAATCGTGTTGATTTGAAAAGCATACTGTATGCAAACGCAATTGTTGGCGGGATAATCATCATTACTGCGTTTATGGTATATACATAAAAAAAATAAAAATATAAAAAAAATAAAGGGCGATAATCATGAATGAACTCATAGAAAAAAAACAAAAAACCATTGTAATAATAGTCGTCATTGTTAGTATTGGCATTGCTGCACTCATCCTGTTACTTGGAGTATTTTCAACTCCAAAAATTACTGAGAAACAGACCACTACCACTAATTCACCTGCAATAACAACCGCGACAACAAGCAACTCCCCGTTTCAGGCAATTACATTAGGTACGACTGATACGAATGATGTAGAGATTGCTCTTAAACCACAGTCTGTACAGAATAATCAATTGATAGTGGATTTTACGTTAAACACACATTCTGTAAATCTGGATACCGTCGATCTTACTAAAGTTATCACACTTGCATATGATAATAAACAAGTATATCCATCCACTGTTCCTGAATTGAGCGGACATCACAGTAGTGGAAAAATCGTTTTTACTGTAGATAAAGAATTAACAAAATTCAATATAACAATCACCACTATTCCACGCATAATGAATAGGGTGTATTCATGGTAAAACCATATAAAAGAAATAAAGGGAGGACGATACCTATGAAAAAAAATAAAAAAAATACATACATAACAATAGGAATACTATTTGTTGTTGCAGCGATAGTAATAGCAATAGGGATTGGAACAATTCTTAAACCGGCAAAAAATATCCCGACATATCCTAATGTGCTCAAGGCCGGATCAGACCCTGTACAATTATATAAATCCATGCAATGCGGTTGTTGCGGCGTTTATGTGAATTATTTAAAGAATGCTGTTGGTGATCGAATACAGGTAACAGATGTAACAGATATTGCCGAAACAAAAAATCAATATCATATACCAAAAGATATGGAGAGTTGCCATACCACGGTTATTGGAGATTATGTTATTGAAGGACATGTTCCTATAGAAGCAATAAATAAATTGTTATCAGAAAAGCCTAATATTGTAGGAATCGCAATGCCAGGAATGCCTTCAGGCAGTCCAGGAATGCCGGGATCAAAATCAGGAGATTTTGTTATCTATGCAATACATAAGGACAGTAGCACTTCAGAGTTTATGCGTATATAGATAGCGGATTATACTATGAGAAAAAGCATAAGTGATATTGGAATAGTATTTGGTGGAATGGCGTTAGTACTGGTATCTATAATCGCCTTACCATCAGTATCTGCCCATTGCCCACTTTGCACGATGGGGGCTGTCGCTGCTGCTGCAGGTGCGAGTGCATTAGGAGTAAGTAACGCGATTGTCGGAATATTTATTGGCGCATTTGCAGTATCTATGGGGTGGTGGATTGCAAATAGACTAAAAAAACAATATATCCCCTATCAAAAACCGATACTCATCATTTCCTCCTATCTGTTGACCATCATTCCTGTCATGGTACTCATCCAGGATTATTATGCAATATTTATCTCTTGGGGCGGGGATTATGGTTCGCTATTTAACAGAACATATATTTTTAGTAAATTCCTCGTAGGGAGTATTGTGGGCGGCGCAGTATTATGTATTACACCCTGGTTGAGTAAGCAGCTCACACACTATCGAAAGGAAAAAATGGTTCCCTATCAGGGGATTATCCTTACCTTTGTAGTACTTATTATTATGAGCGGTTTATTTCAATTATTCCTTAAGTAGAGAACATAAAACGAAATAAATAGAAGTGTCATATGGAAAAAAATGTTCAAGAATGGCTAAAGAAGATAGAAAAAGCAAAACAGGGTTCGATGGATCTCTCTAAAGACGAGGATTTAAGTATTGCATTAATGAATCTTGTGAGTTTAGAAGAACACTTTTATTTCACTGCAATGAAAACAGACAATGGCGCATATCTTGATATGCTGCAACAAGTGCGGGAGATGCGACAACGATTCATGAAAAAGATTGTTACTGATGCCGTCGGGGAGGAATGGTGTATTAGTAAACACCTTCTTGCAGCGAGTATGCGATTAATCGAGGTCGGAACAAAAGAGCAAGCAAAAAAGAATCTTGCTGAAGCGCATGAATGTTTTACTGCAGCATTTGATTTGTGGTCGCTATTTTTTGCGATAAATCTTAAAATGATTGATAAGAAAGAGCTCCCCGAATTGGCTCATGAGAAAAAAAGTAGGGAGCAACCCAATAAATTTTCCCAAATGATCAAAAGTATTGTTGATTGCTGCAAAGAATGGTAAGAACATACTGTACGCTAAACTAACAAATTATTCATGCATAGTGTAAATAGTATCTATTTGACAGAGAACAAATTTATGAAAAAAATAATTATCAGCACGATATTGCTCGGAGCACTATTCGTTGTAGGATGTACATCAATAAGTAATACTAATTCAAAAACATCTTATAAAAATCTTAGTGTTGAAGAATTAAATGGGATGATGAACAATAAGGATTTCGTACTCATAGACGTACATATTCCTACACAAGAACATATTGTGGGTACTGACCTTAGTATACCCTATACTGCAATTGTGCAGCGGATGAATGAATTACCAAAAGATAAATCTGCTAAAATAGTGCTCTATTGCAGATCAGGATATATGAGTGTTCTTGCAGCAGAAGAACTCGCAAAACAAGGATACACTAATGTGTACAATCTTGTTGGCGGAAGAAACGCGTGGGTCGCACAAGGGTTTAATTGACGCGATAAAAAATAATGGTTCATAAAACAATGCATTGTATTTGGAGGAGATAAAAATGGTATTTAATTTATTTAAGAAAAAAGATCCTGTATGTGGCATGAAAGAGGAAAAAGATAAAGGCATCAGTAAACATGAAAAATGGTTTTGCAGTCAAAATTGTCTTGATACCTATGAGAAGGAAATTAAGAAATCGTCTAAGAGCAAACATTCCTGTTGTCATTAATAGGATATGAAGAATAGAGGTAATAACAATGAATAAAAAAATAATAGTCGTTATTGTGTTAGGAATATTAGTTGTCGGAGGCTTAAGCATGCTGTTTTTGAACAAGAAAGAAGATACTCCGGCAAACACAAACCAGCAAACAGGGGAAAGTTATGATCAAATGATGGCGCGCATGCATCCCACTCAACAAAGTAACAATGACATGTCAGGCCACCACGGAGGCAGCAGTAGCAGCAATAATGATGATATGTCAAGTCATCATGGGGGCAGTACCCCGGTTAGTACTGATAACACAAATACCGGTATGACTAAATTAAGTTTCGCCAGTGCAGTTGGACAAAAAGCGCCAGACTTTACTTTGACAAAACGAGATGGTTCTCCATTTAAATTGAGTGATTATCAGGATAAAACAATCGTCTTGTTTTTTAATGAGGGATCTATGTGTTATCCTGCGTGTTGGAATCAGATGGCATCTCTAGGAAACGACAAGCGGTTCAACACCGGAAATGTTATCACTGCATCCATAGTTATTGATGCAAAGGATAAATGGGATAAAATCATTAGTTCACAACCAAAGTATGGAGTGGGGACTATCTTATTTGACACCAATAAAGCAGTATCGGGCGCGTATGATGTCCTGAATGTACCTTCATCCATGCATAAAGGTTCATTTCCGGGCCACACCTATGTTATCATCAAACAAGGCGTAATAACCTATGTCTTAGACGATCCAAACATGGCTTTAAATAATGAGTTTTTAGTTTCAAAACTCTGAACATAAAAATATACTCGCATGACAAGAAAAATTTGCTATCGCAAATCAAAAATTTTTAAGTTGTATAAAAGTATTCTATACTTTATATACAATAAAAAAGGCATAAAATGGAAATACTAATACTTGCGGCATTAATAACCGCGTTCCTCGCAGGAATTGCTGCACTCTTTGCTCCCTGTTGCATAGGTGTTCTGCTACCTGCATTTTTCGGATCAATATTCAGGCAGAAAAGAACAGTATTATTAATGACCCTGGTATTTTTCTTTGGTTTACTGACAGTATTTTTGCCTTTGGGCCTCGGAATGGGTTTTCTTGGCCAGCTTTTCAAAGCATATCATGGTACGATATATCTCGTTGCAAGTATATTTTTCTTATTTTTAGGTTTGTTCATATTATCAGGACTTCATTTTTCATTACCATTTAGAACAAAATCACAAGTCAAGGTCACCGGTGTTTTCTCAGTTTTTATTCTGGGCATATTTTCAGGATTTGCAACATTATGCTGTGCACCGGTTTTAGCAGGGGCAATGGCTCTTTCCGCACTGCCTGGATCAATGTTGTGGGGCGGTCTATATTCTGTAATTTATGTACTGGGGATGGTCCTTCCCTTGTTTATTATCTCCTATTTCCTGGATAAAAAAGGAATTATGGATAAGGTGAATATCTTCAAAAAAGAGATTACGTATTCGGTATTTAAGAAAAAGATATCACTCACCCTATCAAATCTCTTTTCAGGAGCAGTATTCATTATTATGGGTGGAATCCTATTGTATTATACATTAACTGACCGCATTACCATGAATCCTTCAGAAAGCCAGTTAAAAATCAATATTTTATTATCAAAATTAACAGAAATAATAAACCAGTTTTTAAGTACGTCGTTTGGTCAAATCGCGTTCTTAGTTGGCGGTGTTATCATATTATTTCTTGTGATAAGGCTAATAATAAAAAAATATTGGAGAAAAGAAAAATGAGCGTCATTATTTTAGTAACACCAAATTGTAGCGGCTGTGTTGTCGTTAAAAAATATTTAGAAGAAATGAAAGTCAAATACGAGACCATAGACATTTCAAAGAATCCTGGCATTCTTCAAAAGTACCCGACGATGTCAGTACCAACAATAATTGTCAATGAAAAAGTCGAGTTCATCGGAACACCAAACAAAGAAGAACTGAAAAAAATAGTTTTTAGAGGTGAATAATATGGGATGGTTTGAAAAATTAAAGCAAAACCACTTACTGCTGATGGTTATCTGTTGTGGACTGCCATTAATTGTATTGCTCGTACTCATCTATGGTTTTGGTATCAGAAATACATATATCACCTGGGCGGCAATCCTGCTGTGTCCATTGTCACACATCTTTTTGATGAAAATGCATAAGTCAGGCAAACAAGGCGATAAAGGAGGTAAATGTCATTGAGTTTTTACAAAAAATACGAAAAATTCGTCATCATCGGCATACTGATACTCATAACAATCATTATGTTCCTCGTCATGCATCCCTAAACATAAACAAGCAGTATTCAAAAATGATGAGTGAAATCATAAAAAAAACGCTGAAAGCGTCCTACTCCACACTAAAGCCAAAGAAATACGCACATTTCTGGGGCGCCGGAAACAGTGGTTTCCTCACGTGCAAAGTTTGGCCCGACGCTTTCTGAATCGCGGATTCCACAAAAACAGCTGTTTTGGGGGACTAAAAAATCTTTGATTTTTTTTGTTTTAGGATACGTGAAAATCCTATCAGGATTTTCTGTACGCGAAAAATACAGCGTATTTTTCTAGCGTACTAAAAACTGCGCGGTATCTCAAAACCAAAATTATGAGTTTTAGCGCCGTTTTTTTATAAAAGAAACATTTAAATATATGTTTGTAGCATCATATGCTATTAATAGCATATTTAGGTGACGTTGTGAAAATAGCACTAAGACAACCCTACAAACAATTTTTTGGAACACTTGCAAATCAGGTAAGAATTGATATCATTACAGTACTAGATAAAAAAGAGATGAGTGTTAATGCGATAGTCCATAAATTAAATTATGATCAATCAACAATATCGCACAGCTTAAAAAGGCTTGAGAGCTGTGGGTTTGTAAGTGTAAACCAGAGGGGGAAAAACAGAATTTACTCACTCAATAAAGTGGCGATTGTTCCACTCCTGAAACTTATGAACATCCACATGAAGAATTATTGCTCAAAAATTGTAATGGGGAAGTGTTAAACAAATGGTCAAAAAAATAGTGGAAAGAGGGCGAGAATTATTTTATTGCGAAGAATGCTTATTACTATACACCGATGAAGCTTGGGCTAAAAAATGCGAAGAATGGTGTAAAAAAAATAATAGCTGTAACATATATATTACTACACATTCGTTAAAGGAGGTTTACAATGGTTAAAGATCCCATATGCGGAATGGATATTAATCCTAAAGAAGCGAAATTTATGCTAAAAAGAAACAAAACGGCATATTATTTTTGTAGTAAAAAATGTTTTAAAAAATTCAATGAAAAAAAAGCCACAAAAGATGAAAAAACCGAACATCACATAAATCATCATCCAAAACCACAAACGTCAAAATTAGCTCTAAAAATAAATGGGATGAGTTGCGCTTCCTGCGCAATAACTATTGAGAAGGCATTAAAAAGAGTAGAAGGAGTATCAAACGCTAGCGTAAATTTTGCAACAGAGAGTTGCGAAGTGGAATTTGATGATACCCAAACTAATCAAAATGCTATTGCACAAACCATAAGAGATAAAGGTTATACGCCGATAGATGAAGCGTATAAAGACGCTGAATTTAAAGTATTAGGCATGGGTTCAGATCATTGTGCAGGCATTGTCAAAGACACGCTCAATGCTATTAAAGGAGTAAAAGCAGTTGAAACTAATTTTGCGAATTCTTATGCAAAATTCCAATATAATCCCTCACTGGTCAGACTTTCCACATTAAAAAAGGCTATTGATGCTGCAGGATATGAAGCCATTATTGTTCAAGAAGGGGAAGACATATTCGAGAAAGAAAACAAAGCAAAAGCAAAAGAACTTCAAACACTCAAAAAAAAGTTTCTTATTGCAGCAATTTTCTCTTTTCCCATACTCTATTTAGCAATGGCTGAATTTATCAGCAAAAATTTGGCCCCCCCATTCTTAAGTCCGGAAATACATCCGATCGCATATGCATTGACACAACTCATTCTATCAATACCGGTAGTCATCGCTGGTTATCGATTGTTCAGTGTTGGTTTTAGAAACATGATAAAAAGAACCCCGAATATGGATTCACTTATCGCTTTGGGAACTAGTGCTGCCTATATATACGGTTTATATGCGGTTTATCAAATCATAATTGGGAATGTTGAATTTATTAGAAATCTGTATTTTGAAACTGCAGGAGTCATTATTGCACTGATATTGCTTGGTAAATATTTAGAGGCAGTAACTAAAGGAAAAACTTCTGAAGCAATAAAAAAACTTATGGGACTTGCCGCAAAGACTGCAACAGTGATACGGGCAGGTAAAGAAATAGAAGTTCCTATTGAAGAACTGGAAGTTGGAGAAATCATTATTGTAAGACCGGGAGAAAAAATTCCTGTTGATGGAGAAATTATTGAAGGAACAACCAGCATTGATGAAAGCATGATTACCGGTGAAAGTATTCCTATAGATAAGGATAGGGGAGATAAGGTTATCGGTGCAACAATCAATAAATCAGGCGCAATACAATTTAAAGCAACAAAAGTTGGAAAAGACACTGCATTAGCGCAAATTATTAAATTAATCCAGGATGCACAATCATCCAAAGCCCCTATTGCAAGACTTGCAGACATTATTTCAGGATATTTTGTTTGGGCAGTAATTGCTATAGCACTGATTAGTTTTGCAATATGGTACTTTTTAGGCGCAGGATTTCTCTTCGCATTAACTATCCTAATAACTGTTTTAATCATCGCCTGCCCCTGTGCGCTCGGTCTTGCAACACCCACTTCAATCATGGTCGGAACAGGACTTGGAGCAGAACACGGTATTTTGATTAAAAGTGCAGAAGCGTTAGAACGGGCACAAAAAATTAATGCGATAATTTTGGATAAAACAGGGACTATAACAAAAGGCAAACCTGCACTTACACAAGTGATAAGTTTTTCAGACATTGACGAAAATAAGATATTGCAAATTGCTTCATCAATTGAAAAAAACTCTAAACATCCGCTTGCTGAAGCTATTGTTAAAGGTGGCGCTGAAAAAAATATTGAATTTGAAAAAATTACTGATTTCAAAGAGATACCCGGACATGGACTTTACGCAAAAGTTGAAGGAAAAGAATTTTATGTAGGAAACAGAAAACTCATGGAAAACAATACTATCTCTTTCGATAAACACCTGGATACGATTCATGAACTCGAAGAAAAGGGAAACACTGTCATGATGTTAGCAAATAAAAAAGAGATTTTGGGGATTATTTGCGTTGCAGATACAATAAAAGAAACATCAAAGGAAGCAATAGCCCTGTTTAAGGATGCAAAAATACAAGTGTATATGATAACCGGCGACAATGAGCGGACTGCAAAAGCCATAGCCTCCCAAGTAGGAATTGAACAAGAAAATGTGTTTGCACAGGTTCTTCCTGAAGACAAGTCAAAACACGTAGCAGCTCTTCAAGAAAAAGGGAAGATTGTTGCAATGGTCGGCGACGGTATCAATGATGCACCCGCGTTGACAAAAGCAGATATTGGTATCGCAATAGGCGCCGGGACCGATGTCGCAATAGAAAGCGCAGATATCGTACTTATGAGAAGCGATTTACTTGATGCAGTCAAATCTATCAAACTAAGTAGAGGAACAATGAAAAATATTAAGCAAAATCTATTTTTATCATTCGCTTATAATACTGCAGGAATACCTATTGCTGCAGGGCTGTTATATCCTTTTTTCGGATTTCTCTTAAGTCCGATAATTGCTGCAGGGGCAATGGCTGCGAGTTCAATAAGTGTTCTTTTAAACGCGTTGAGACTTAAGAGAATTAAATTATAACATGAAAAAATAGAGGGAATATGTGTGATGTGTCGTTGTGCGTTGTGGAGGGGTAGATAAAAATGAATTGGTTTATTATTGGTGCCACGTTTGATATCATCGGAAAAGTCTTAATAGGGATTACCGTATTGTTTGTTCATAGACATATCATAAAAGAACATAAAATCGATAAAGATGTACTTAAAGAAATGAAACGCGAGCAGGTATTAGGGATGCTTGGTATTGTATTTATACTCATTGGTTATCTTATTCATGTAATTAATGCATAAATCAAGATTAGAAAGGGAAAAAATAATGAGAAAAGAAGAAGCAGTAATTGTTACTAAAGACGGAAGATATCATCTCTATAATTATGAGAGTGAGATAGAGTTAGAAAAAATGATAATTGAGCATTCTTCTGAAATTTTTGGCAAGAACACAAGATATTTTAACAAGAGAAAAATTGAAAGCAAATCTGGACTTGGAACAACTCCCGATGGTTATGTCATTGATTTTGACAAAAAGAAACTTTACATAGTGGAAGTTGAATTAATAAAGCATGATTTGCGCAGACATATTTTACCACAAATTACTAGTTTTATTATGGCATTGCAAAATGAAAAATCCCGGGAGAAACTTGTTGAAATATTTGAGGAAGAACTTAAATCATCCTATAAATTATCAAAAGAAGAACTTAAATCCATTGTTACCAACTATGGTATTATAATTCTTATTGATGAAGTGGGTGATCCTATGAAAGAGGTGAATCCTCTCCTTGAAATTGTGAATTTTCTAGCAACACATGGTGAAGTAATAGCCCTCCCTTTTCAAACGTATGTAAAAGACAACAAACTTTCACCCGACCATATTCATTTATTCAAATCATTTACCAAAGAAGAACTAGAAAAAGAATCTAGAAAATGGACTTTTAAATGGACAACTGTTCCCGTTGAGGAACGTCTTGAAAAGTTAGACGATAATTTAAAAGAAGTTTTAAGGGAACTTGGGAAAAAGGTATGTTGCATAGCAGATAATATTAAAGAAAAACATCCAAAATCAGGGTATACAACATATCAAATATCAAAACTTAAAAATTTCTGCGCTATTAAATTTCCAAAAGGAAAGCTTGAAATTTATTTAAAAGTTGATAATAACACATTTACTGACAAAAAAAAGATAACAGAAGATATCAAGAGAACCCCTTCATGGACATTTGATAAGGTGTTTACAATTAGATCACAGAAAGATATTGATTATGCAATTTCTCTTATAGAACAAGCATATCAATGTATATGTAAATCTAAAAACAAGAGCAGATGAGGTGAAAAAAATGGGATGGTTTGATAAATATTGCGAAAAATGTGGAATGAAAGTAGACAAAAGTACTGCACCACAAAGATTTGGTAAGTATTTTTGTAGTGAGGAGCATGCTCATGAATATATGAGCGAAGTTGAAGCGACGAAGAAAAACATGCCAAAACAACAAAGCAGCGGAGGATGTTGCTAAATGGATTTGCAGGGAAAAACCATACTTGTTGGTGTAACCGGAAGTATTGCGGCGTACTGGGCAACAGAACTCATTGGTATTCTCAAAAATATGAATGTGGATGTAAGAGTGGTTATGACTAAGAATGCTGAAGAATTTATAACACCACTCACACTTCAAACAGTTGCCGGTAATAATGTGTTAACTAATCTATTCAGCACCGATAACTGTGAAGTGAGTCATATTGCATATGCTCAACGCGCAGATGTTATTATTATCGTTCCCGCCACGGCTAATATTATTGGTAAAATCGCCCATGGCATCGCAGATGATGCATTATCCACTATTGTTATGGCAACAAAATCGCCAGTCATTATTTGTCCTGCAATGAATAATGCGATGTGGACTAATTTTATCGTCCAAGAAAATGTTGAAAAACTCAAGAAACATGGTTATATTTTTGTAGATCCGGAATATGGAAAGATGGTCTGCAAAGAAATAGGAATTGGAAGACTGGCACAGATAGAATCCATCATTAAGAAACTATGTGAAATTACTGATCAAGATGTTAAGGTACGTGTATGATTCCCTACAAAATTTTTCCACCATTTGAATTAGGACCCTTACATATTAACATGTATGGTATTATGTTTGCATTAGGCATTCTTGTAGCTTCGCTATTGGCGATTCGAGAAGCTAAAAAAAGGGGCATAAAAAAAGAAGTTATTGAGGATTTAGTGTTATATCTTCTCATTGGTATAATCGTCGGTGCACGCCTATTCGATGTATTTTTTTACTGGCCTGCGGATATGCCGCTAACGTTTTGGGATATATTCGCCGTATGGAACGGAGGAATGGCCTTTTTTGGAGGATTTATTGGAGCGCTCATTGCAGGATTTATTTATACAAGAAAACATAAACTCAATTTTTGGAAGTTTGCAGACATATTCACCCTGCCATTAATTGTTGGTCATATTCTCGGGAGATTAGGGGATTATTTTACTGGAGGCCATCCGGGAAAAGTCACTAATTTGCCTTGGGCGATTTATCTTGATGGCGCATTAAGGCACCCTGTCGTAGTGTATGAAATTATTGGTCTCATCATTATAGGAATAATAATTTACAATCTTAGAAAATTGCATAAATTTGATGGATTTCTCTTCCTGGTATATGTTCAGCTTTATTCAGTGCAAAGAATTATTCTTGATTTTTTCAGGATAGAATCAACCGATCCGAGATATTTAGGGTTGACGCCGACGCAATATGTGGGTATTGTTTTGTTTATTATTGCCGGCTATTTTATTGTAATCAAATATAAAAAAAGGGAGGTAAAAAAATGAAACAAAACTTATATTGGCTTGATAGAATTTTGCGATTTATGTTGGCATTCTGGTGGCTGGGACCGTTTGCTCCTCAGTACGGCTTAGTATGGGTGAATTGGCTAATAGCGATTATAGGCTGGATTGCGCTTGTTGAAAGCTTTTTTGGTTGGTGCTGGTTGCATACCTTATTTAATATAAACAATAAAACTCAATAAGGGTGTAAGTAAAAATGAATGCTTGGCTGACATTTTCATTGATCCTTTTAGGAATCTGGGCAGTTATCTGGATAGTGAAACCTTCTGTGAGAAAAGAAATGATCTGGGCAAGCATTATTACCGCTTCTTTTGGATTAACTGAGCTCATCTTTGTTCCAGAATATTGGAGTCCTCCATCGTTGTTTAATCTAGCAGCAACTACTGGATTTGATATAGAAAGCTTGATATTTTCATTCGCTGTAGGAGGTATTGCTGCAGTTCTTTATGAAACATTTATAAAATTTGAACATGTAAAAATAGATCATACAGAGAAAATATCTTCAAGACACAGGTTTCATAAGCTAGCACTAGCATCACCTTTTTTTGCATTCCTGCCATTATATGTTTTCACTTCCATTAACCCTATTTACTCTGCGAGTATTGGCATGCTTGTGGGTTCAATAGCTGCAATGTTATGCAGACCTGACTTGACAAAGAAAATAGTTATTGGATCAGTGTTGTTTTTAGGATTGTATTTTGTATTTTTCATGACTTTTAATTTAGTTTATCCCGGAATTGTTGAACAGGTGTGGAACTTAGATGCTATCAGCGGAATACTTATTCTCGGCGTACCTGTGGAAGAATTATTGTTTGCATTAACATTTGGCGGATTATGGTCGAGCTATTATGAGCACATTAAATGGTACACACTCAAAGGAAAAAATCATGTTTAACGATACATATGCTTACGGAAACTGGATTATCGTTGCAAGTATTATAGCATTAGCACTATTCTTTATCACAAAATATCTTCCATTAAGAACGAGGTTTGAGAAAAGAACTGGCGGAACACTCATTGCATTTTTCATAGCATTGTTTACTGAGATGTATGGGTTTCCCCTGACTATTTACTTATTATCATCTTTTTTTGGTCTCAAAATCCCTTTAACACACGAGTACGGACATTTATTTGCTTACTTTCTCACATTCTTAGGTGTAAATATTATGGTTGGTTGGTTTATTGTTATGGCCATAAGCACGATTCTTATCATTATTGGTCTTAGCGTCATAACTATTGGTTGGAAAAAAGCTTATCACTCAGAGGGAAGATTAATAACAACAGGAATTTATGCAAAAATGCGCCATCCGCAATATACGGGGATATATTTAGTAATGATCGGATTCCTGATTCAGTGGCCAACGTTAATTACTATTATTATGTTTCCATTTCTATTTACGATGTATTACAATCTTGCTAAGAGGGAAGAACAAGACATCATGAAAAAATACAGAAGACAATATTTAGCATACATGAAAAAAGTTCCGATGTTTATACCAAAAATAATTTGAGTCTATAAAAAAACGCACACAATCTGATTTGCATAGCAAATACTATTACTGAATATGAATAATAAAAAACGAATAAAAAATTGGAGCATCGTAATCGGAACGCTATCAGCGATAGCGTTGTTTTTCCTATTCGGTATCCCGACGGGTCTCATCCCTAATTCGTGGTTTACGCGGATGATTCCTGCAAAGAGCTATGATTATGTATTTCTTATTCTCAGTTCAATTCTTTTAGGTGCATATATCGGGCTGCATTATTATAAGAAGAAATCTACTACACTATGCAATGTATCTGCATCTACAGGAGGAATTGGAGGCTTTTTAGCATTCAGTTGTCCTATCTGCAACAAAATTCTGGTATTCTTATTTGGTACCACTGCGTTAATGATGTATTTAGAACCATATCGACTATATATTGGTTTACTCAGTACAGGGATACTCCTTCTCGCACTATATTGGAAAATAAAGAGTTGAGGAGGATCCATAAAAAAATTTCTCATCTCCTCAATGGGCATTTCATTATGGTCTTTCGTTGAAGAGAATTTCGTCGTTTTGTTAAGAACGAAAAAATTACAGTTCAAATTCATCAATAAATTTCAGAATCAACGTATATTTTTCAAGAAAGTTAAATCCTTTGTCTGTAAGAGTCACAAACATCCTTCCTTTAGTGTCTGTGATCTCCTTGATAAAACCTTTTGAATTTAGTTCTTTATAATATTCAGAAAAACCGTTGGGTGAGAGATTAGAATATCTTAGTAAGGGGGTTGGTTTTATGGAGTTATGATTATTACTGATGATTTTCAAGATATCAAATATCACTTCCAAGCGATCTCTTTTTTTTCTCATTTTAGCCATTTGGAGACTTTGTAGTATACGATCACAAATACGATTATAGAGATTATTTGGAAAATCAATTTAATCTCGACAGAAAGGATATTTCTTGGCGCTATTGCCCACAAATTGATTAGCCAAAAAACAAATATCAGCGTATAGAAGATTTTTACTGAAGATATATTCTTCTTTTTGAGGAGCAATAAACTTAAGACTATTGCAATTATCATAATTATCGACTGAAGATAGAATAGCATCTCATGAGCTATTGCATGAGACGCAGTAATAAAAACTAATAACGCCGAGATAACTGCCGCGATATGACTTATTATTGCGAAGTATGTGTCATTAATTTTTTTCCAGACTGAACTGTATATCAAATTAAAGATTGCAAGCGTGCTCAGATATCCTGTGAACACCATGGATAGTATGGCTGACAAGTCTCTTGATACTACAAATCCGAATTTGAAATCAGAAAAAAATATGGCAATAACAAAAAATCTCATCACATACGAAAAACCAAAAAGCAAAAAAGCATTTCTGAAATGCCGAATCCCTTTATGTTTTGTGAGATCGTAGCTTTCTTTTGTCTTAACGTAAATTACGAAACAGAAAAAAACAACAATTATCGTATATATGAATTCAATCATAAATCCTGAATAAATAAAAGAGGGTATTGTCATTATGCATCACCGAACATGCGTAATTTACTTAGATATATAAAAAATGTGGACTTATAGTATATCTTTTACATCCATCTTATTTAAATATAGTGATAAAAATGTTCTTAATAAAGAGGGAAAAATATGTGCGTTAGGCAAGGGTTGAACAAGAGACTGACAGACACAAAATATACTGCATAATATACTGCACGCCGATAAGATTAAAAGATTAAAAATCAAGAAAAAAAAATAAGAATACTCCAATGGCTGCTACAATACTTCATTTAGAGAATGTCTGGAAGATATATCAAATGGGGGAAATCGAAGTGCCTGCTTTGAGGGGTATTGACTTAGAAATAAAGAAAGGAGAATTTCTTGCCATTGTTGGCGCTAGCGGAAGTGGCAAGAGCACAATGATGAACTTGGTAGGGTGCTTAGATTTACCGAGCAAAGGACAAATTTTTTTAGACAAGAAGGATATTGCGGGATTTGGAGAATCGAAATTAGCTCAAACAAGAGGGCAAAAGATTGGTTTTGTATTTCAACAATTTAATCTTATCCCTACACTGACTGCTGTTGAAAATGTTATGCTGCCTTTGGAGTTTCAGGACGTAGATACACTCATAGCTAAGAAAAAAGCTTTAGAATTATTAAATTTAGTCGGATTAGGCGACAGGATACATCACTTGCCTTCTCAGTTATCGGGAGGACAAATGCAAAGAGTAGCCATTGCAAGAGCCCTATCTGTTAATCCTGAAATCATCTTAGCAGATGAGCCTACTGGAAATTTAGATAGCAAAACAGGACAGTTTATTATGGACTTCCTAAGCAAAATACAGGATGAGGATGGCAAAACTATCATTATTGTTACTCATGACCTCAATTTAGTCAAACACGCTGAAAGAGTAATTTATCTCAAAGATGGTCAAATAGAGAGAATAGAATATAATCATAAAAGCAAAGGTGAAAGAAAATGAAAAAAATTATTATTATGTTATTGGTGTTTTTTTTAATGATAAGCGGTGTTTCTGCGGCAGTTAACTTAAAGGATAATTTTGAAGTTTCTTTAAGTGTTGTGAATCAAGATCCTGACCCTGCAACAGCAGGAGATATAGTTGAAATAAGGATAGGTGTTGAGAATATTGGTGGTCTCCCGGGAAATAATGCCCTGGTTGAATTAATACCCCAATACCCTTTCGGGTTAATATCCGGTCAAGACGCGATTCAGGAGATAGGGACCCTGAATGCGTATCAATATGATGATAATATGAAGATTGTTAAATATAAATTAATGATCGATAAAGATGCTATAGCAGGTAGTTATGAGTTTAAAGTGAAGTATTATGAGAAAGGTTCAAACACTTCTATATCTATAACAAAAAGTCTTTTCTTGGATGTAGACAATAAAGAGAGTGCTGAAGTAATATATATTGATCAAGTTGAACTGATTCCTGGAAAGATAACACCTTTGAAATTTACCATAAACAATGTCGGTTCTGCACCTCTAAGGAAATTGTCATTCCAATGGGAAAATGAAAACAATATAATATTGCCTGTTGGTTCTGATAACACAAGATATATCAAGTATATCGATGTTGGTGATGGTGTTGAGTTGCAGTTCAACGTGATTGCCAGTACCAGTGTAGATCCTGATCTGTACATGCTAGACTTAACCTTGACGTATGATGATCCTGTGAGTGGAGAAGAAAAAGAAATAAATACGAAAGCAGGAGTTTATGTTGGCGGAGAAACGGATTTTGATGTGGCCTTCTCAGAAAATTCTAATGGAGGAACATCTTTTACCATAGCAAATATTGGAAGCAATCCCGCATCTTCTGTTTCAGTCACCATTCCAATACAAAAAGCTTGGAGGGTTAGCGGCTCAAATTCTGTTGTCATAGGCAATCTAAATAAGGGAGATTACACTGTTGCAAGCTTTAATCTTCAATCGGGAACCTCTGCTATGACTACAGATAGGGAAGCCAGTAACAAAGCAGGCGCTCAAGATGTTATAAATCCGTCCCCGGGAGGAATGTCGGTTTCTAATTCTAAAAATTTACTAGTTCAAATTGCATATACTGATACCATGGGTGAAAGGCATATTGTTGAAAAAGACGTCCAGTTAAGTTCGCAAGTTACTAGTACAGCAACCATGCCGGGAGAGTCCCAAACTGAAATGATGACGCGTATGCATCCAACTCAACAAAGTGTCTGGAAGAACCCTAAAATAATTGGTCCAATAATCACCGCAATTATTGTTATTGGTGGGATTATTCTATATTATACATACAAAAAGAAAAAGCTCATTGAGCCCGGTTTTAAATTAAAGGATTTGATAAAGAAAAAAAAGAGATAAAGAGATCATTAGAAAAAAGAGAGATAATTGAAAATGAGATTTGTCAAATGTCTAAAACATGCGTTTAGCATGGTTCTTCACAGTAAATTAAGAAGTTGGCTCACCATCCTTGGCATCGTAATTGGGGTGGCTTCTGTTATTGCCATTATTTCCATTGGCGAAGGAATGCAACAATCATTGAATAACAGATTAAGCGGCTTAGGCGGCGACATTCTTACTGTCACTGCAGGATTTTCAAGAGGGGGCAGTATGCTGCAGCAACATCATGGTGGTGCAGGAGGAGGACCGCAAACAAGTATGGATCAAGCTACTGAAGAAAAAATAATACTGGGCAGAACAGATTTACAAGCTTTGAAAGGAATCCCGGATATTGAATTGATAGATGTGAAAATTAGCGGTCAAGTCGAAGTATCTTATCTCGGAAAATCCGGAACAGTATCTTTAACAGGAGTTGACCAAAAAGTGTGGTCTAAAATTACCACTTTAAAAATCAAGGAAGGAAGAATGCTTGATTCTGCTGATCAAAATGTAGTTGTTATAGGTGGGCGCCTTGCGAAATCTTATTTTAGTCAACCGATAAGCATTAACAAAATGATAACAATCGAAAACAGCGCATTTAGAGTTGTGGGCATACTTGATGATGAAAGTAATGGTATATACATGCCCATTCAAATGGCATATCAAATAGTGGATAATAAAGAAAATGAAGTATATGATTCTATTATTATTAAAATAAGAAATGAGGAAGATTTAGATAATGTTATTGAAAAGATAGAACAAAAATTGATGAATGTAAGGCATGTAACTCCGACAACCAAAGATTTTTCAGTTTCTTCCACAAAGCAGATGATGGAAGCAAGGGCACAAACAATGTCTGCAGTGAATACTTTTTTAGTTGCTATAGCTGCAATCTCCTTACTTGTCGGGGCAGTCGGAATTGCAAATACCATGTTCACATCAGTTCTTGAAAAGACAAAAGAAATTGGAATTATGAAATCAATAGGTGCAAAAAATAAGGATATTATGATGATTTTTCTTCTTAATGCCGCATTTATAGGGCTTATCGGAGGGATTATCGGCGTATTTTTCGGAATAATGCTCTCAGGGATAATGCCTCTATTTTTAGGAGATTATAGTTTGCTTACCGGTGGAACTCTTGTCTCGACAAATTCAATAATGATGGCATTATCAGTATCAATAATCGTAGGCATCCTTGCAGGCGTAATTCCCGCATATCAAGCATCAAAGTTAAAACCGGTAGATGCACTAAGATATGAATAAGAGTACGAATACACGTATTACTAACATAAAAAAATTATCCGCCGCAACCGCATCCACCGCCGCCTGCGCCGCAACTTCCGCCGCTTGAAGGTGGAGGACTCGCTACTTTTGCTGTTGCAGGAGCTGGTGTTCCGTCAGCATTAACGACTTCAAATGATCCTGGGCCCATACCCATACTGCAGGTAATCCAAAATGTTCCGGTCTTATCTGGCGTGAATTCTATAATATTATCTGAAGAGATGATATGTTTTATAATTCCAAAATCTTTGATGACAACAGTTGTCATACATCCACTGAGTGTACTTGCATCAACCGCGATACGTACAGGGATGCCTTTGACGAGTTTGTTCGGTGTTAATGTATATTTGAAATTAATCAATGCAAGATTTGCCTGCTGCACATTACCCGAAGGAACAGCAGTTGTTCCAGAACTTGCCACTGTGTCTCCTGAACCTGATGCGAGACGCTGTGTACTTGCCGTATTAGTTGAATAGGTTTGTGTATTAGTGTCTTGTGCGTGCGCATCTCCTGAAAAAATTGTTTTTGCAGCAAATGCTAATAGTACGACAATGATTACTGCTGACGCACCGATTAGAATATATTTTGCGTTACCCATTTTTCCCTCCAAAAATATCTTTTCAATATCTTTTATCTCTCCTAACTAAATAATGGCGATTTTGGTCCATAGACCATGATAATAATCAGTAGTGTTGTTGCAATAATACTTAACGAAGCAAATGTCGTGAAGTCGATTGTTTTTTTCTTGACATCCTTCTTCCCCTCAACAACTTCCTCATAGAAGATATAGATTAATCCTCCAAGGACGAGGACATTGATGATCATATAGAATGGCATAAATATTAATACGTGGTCTGTAAACATCATGACAGTAATCATTGCGCCCATGGTCCCTGCCATGACTCCAGTCATCATACCCTGCACTGCGCCCATGATCCCGCATACTGCACCGGTTATTGTTCCAAGAATCACTGCAACAAACATTCCGACGAGTGCGCCAGTAAAGAATCCATTAGTTCCACCCATCACTGCGCCGATCATCATTCCTGCCTGCATCCCGACAGTCATTCCAATCATCATTCCAGTCATACATGTCACTGTTCCTTTGTAGGATGTCATGTACCAGAGCGTTGCCCCTAAACTTGCAACAGTAATATTCAGATAGAGGAACCATATGGCGTGCTTTGCAATAAACCCGGGAGTTGTTGTAAAGAATGCAAAGTAAGCAATTATCTCGAGTAGTGAAAGTATTAAGAATATTGCAATTGAATAATAGGCTGCTTTAAGCGGCATTTCATATTTATAGGGGTTTTGTCGAAGATCTCTCCAACGTTCACTAAATGTTTTTCTCTCAAACGGCGTTTTTGATGCACGAAAACCCATTTCCTCAATCATTTCAACGAGTTCTTTTGCTTCAATGATCGTTTCATCATAGGTCACGTCTACAGAATCATGAGTCACATCATATTCAGTGACTCCTTCGGTGTGTTTGAATTTTCGATGCAATAATTTTACACAGCTGTCACATTCAATGTCCGGAACATATATTTTTGTTTTCATAAGAGTACCTCAACAACAAATTGTGCAAAATAACAAATCATACAAATCATTGTGTCAAGAACCACCAGTCACAGACCGGTGGCATGACTGCTTAGTTAATGAAATATTATGTGGTTCTTGACGCTCAGAATTCCACGACCGGTGATTCCTGAGCACAGCAGATTCCACTTCGACCACCCATCATAGATGAGTGGAATTCTGTTGTTTAAACTATGGTGTATCCTTCAGCTATTATTGCATCCGCAATTTTTTTGGTCGTTGTACTTCTCTCGTCGTATTCGACAGTAACAGTGTTTTTTGCAAGCGATACATCGATTTTTTTCACACCGCCTAATTCGCCGACACCATCTTTGATGAGCATCTCACAACTTTTGCAATGCATTCCTTTGACTTGATAAACTGTTTTTTTGTTTGCCATCATTTCACCTCGATAATATGATTTTTTCAGATTTTTCGTATTTGTTTAGCAGGCTCACTTAAAGTTTTTTATGTTTCAAAAGCAACGAATTTGTCACCACACTCACGCTTGAAAGTGCCATTGCTCCTCCTGCGATGATTGGTGAGAGCAACCACCCGGTAAATGGATAGAGGACTCCTGCAGCAATGGGAATCCCTAGGACATTATAGCATAATGCCCAAAACATATTCTGTTTGATTTTAGCCATGGTTTGCTTACTAAGTTTTATTGCCTTAGGAACATCTAAAAGATCATTTCTCATAAGGACGATATTTCCTGATTCCATGGCAACATCTGTTCCTGAGCCCATTGCGATTCCAATATCTGCCTGCGCGAGTGCTGGCGCATCATTTACGCCATCACCAACCATGACGACTTTTGCAAGATTTCCTTTCTTATCCTTTTTATCCTGCAATTTCTTGACATAGTTTGTTTTGTCTTCGGGAAGTACCTCTGCAAACACATTTTCTGATTTTATTCCTGCCTGTTTTGCAATTGCTTTTGCAGTCCGCGTATTATCTCCAGTAATAAGGTATACTTCGATTTTCATATCCTGTAATTGTTTTACTGCAAATTTTGATGTTTCTTTAATGGTATCTGCAACCGCAAGTATTCCGAGGATGCGCTTTGTATCTGCAAGAATCATGACTGTTTTTCCCTGCTCTTCAAGATCCTGAATAGTCCCTTCATATTTGCCGATTGCAATTTTTTGTTTCTGCATTAATTTAATATTACCAAAATAATATCCTTTGCCTGCAATCTTTGCGGTGATACCATAACCCGGTATTGCTTTAAATTGTGTAACTTTTGCAAAGGATAATTTTTCCTGCTGTGCCTGTTTCACAATTGCATCTGCGAGCGGATGTTCTGAAGGTTTCTCGATACTTGCAGCAATACGCAAGAGCGCATCACGGGATATTTTTTTATCAAAAGAGATGACGTCGGTTGTTTCCGGTTTACCATTCGTGATGGTTCCTGTCTTATCAAAAATAACGTACTTTACTTTATGTGCAGCTTCCAAGGAATCTGCGCCTTTGATAAGTATTCCTTCCTTTGCACCTTTGCCTGTTCCGACAATGATCGCAGTTGGTGTTGCAAGTCCTAATGCGCAAGGACATGCGATGACGAGCACTGCAACCGCAGTAATAAGCGCGAACGAGATCGGTGTCCCGACGATGAAAAACCATACGCCAAATGTTATTAGTGCAATAAGGATAACGATCGGCACAAAGTATGCAGAAATCATATCTGCAACACGCTGGATTGGCGCTTTCTTCCCTTGCGCATCCTCGATAAGTTTGATGATATTTGCAAGCGTCGTATTCTCACCGACTTTTGTTGCCTTGAATGTTACTGTTCCGTGTTTATTGATTGTCCCGCCAATAAGCGTGTCACCTTTCTTTTTCTCGACAGGTATCGATTCGCCAGTAATCATACTTTCATCAACAGAAGATAATCCTTCAAGAACAATTCCGTCTACAGGAACTTTTTCTCCAGGTTTTACGAGAATAGTGTCATGTAATACAACTTGATCTACAGGAATCTGCATCTCTTTCTTATTGCGGATGACTGTCGCTATTTTTGGTGAGAGTTCCATCAATTTTTGTATTGCTTCAGAAGTTTTTCCCTTCGCCACAGCTTCAAGGTATCTCCCGAAGACGACGAATGTGATGAGAATTGCACTTGTCTCAAAGTATTGTCCAAGTAATGGATTGAAAAATACGACATAGACGCTAAAGAGGTATGCTGCACTGGTACCGATTGCGATGAGTGAATCCATGTTCGCAGTCTTATTTTTTAATGCCACCCATGCACTCTTATAGATGTCTGAAGCGACGATAAATTGTACGGGTGTTGCAAGTGCAAATAAGATGAATAAGTCGAAGGGTATTACAACCTTAAGTGGCATGAGGATCATACCGATGATGAATGCAGGAATAGTAAAAATTAAACTGAAGTAAAGATTGCTTTTTATTGCAACAATCTCCTTTTTCTGCTGGATGTCTTTATCTAAAGAGTCAGTTTTAGTACTTACCGATGCGCCATATCCTTTCTGTTGTACAATCTTGATGAGTTCTTCTTCAGAAAGTTTATTCTCATCATAGACAATCCGTGCCTTTGCAGTCGCATAATTGACATTTGCCTCAGATATTCCTTCTTTCTTTGATAGTGCGCGGTTTATGAGTGTTGAACAACTCGCGCAATGCATTCCCGTAATTGTCAAATCAGTTTTTTTCATTGGTTATCCTCAATCTACTACTCAATTCCCTAAATTTATGCAAGGTATCCTTGCACTACTTCTACATTCTTTTCAAAAAAGTCTTTTTCGACAATATGTATCATATCAAGACCGGTGTTTGTCTCTTTTATGATGCCTACAATGATAACATCTTTGCCAAAAAATCCGTCAATGGTATCGCCGACCTTGGCGAAGAGTTTTTCTTCCTGCATCATCTTTGCTTCTGTTGCACCGATGATAACAGGGTAATAAACTTTCTTTTCCACGATATGTTTGTAGAATAAGGCCATACTCCCATCACTAAATTCAATGGTTACCGGTGATGGATTTTCTTTATCGTATAAGTAGAATAATTTTGGCGTGGTTGGATCCTTAAATTTTACGAGTAACACATCGGAATCCCCTTTGAGTTCTGTAAATTGTTCACTGTTGATGAAATGGAAATCGTCTGCAAATGTTCCTGTCTTTGCAAGAATCCCTTCAATAGTAACATCGATTCCGAAAAGATCTGTTAGAGAGTCACCTGGTTTTTTGAATAAATTTTCTTCGATCATCATCTGCGCTTCATCAAAACCAATAACCACACTGTCCTGTTCAGGAAGATTATTTCCCGTGCTTACAGGATAATTTACGAGTATATTATTTTTTGCAAGAGCAAATATTTTTATTGCACCATTGGGAGTATACGCCGCCTTTATTTGAATGTCCTTAAATAAAGAAATATCTGCGTTACTTGTTACTCCCCCCTCCATCACATTCCTTGTTACGGCGCCAGTCAAGAAATATATTGCGCCACCGATAACTAAAATGATTACCACAATCATCAACGATATTCTTTTTTGTGTAACATATTCTTTTCCAATCATTATAAATCACCCAATATTATTTCATCAATATTTTTTTAAATATCGCACCATTTTTTATTCTTTTCTTTTTTATTCTTCTAACTCTTTCTTCATTTCATGATATTCTTTAAGAGTTATCTCTCCTTTCGCATATCGTGATTTTAATATTGTTTTGGAATCTTTCGCTTTGTGGTCTTTTCCGGCTGTTGCCCGACCGCGAGGGATATTCTGACGTATGAGCCAAATAATTAACCAAACAATTGCGCCCCAGAATATAACCATAAGTATCCATCCGAAAAAGCCCATTCCAAAACCCATTCCACATCCCAAATCAGTAAAGTTTGCCATGGTGTAGTATCATATACTTTACCGACGATCTTTGCGTCAGTACAGTAATATAGCAAATGACACAATTTTTTATACGAATATGTCATTTGCTTATTACGAACAGACAACATGTTGTATAAATATTATTGTCTGTGAGTATAGCATAATTAAATCCTTATAAATACTATCTGCTGCCTGACTCTACAGTTGAACTGCAGAAATTTTATAAAGGGAAAACCCTTTTTCTGACTATGTCAACTATCTTTTTGTCTCCTGAATGGTTTTTTAAGTATAATATACTTTTTGAAATATTCTTTCTCATCATTTCACTGATTATTGCAACATTTGCACTCAAGGTCTACCGTACCACAGGACAAAAACTTGCAAAATACTTCGGATATGGATTTCTCCTCATCAGTATCGCATTTCTCACTCAATCGGTATCGACTTTTTTTGTGCTGACAAAAATCAATACACAATTATGCGCAGCAATGCAGGCGTCGTCTGTTGCAAGTATTGATGCTGCAGGAACCTATCTCTATATGGGCTTTATGATTGCAGGAATTGTTACTATACTCTTTGTAAGTCTTAAAAGTAATACTACACGCACATTATGGCTGCTGCTCGCTGCCTCTCTTATCGCCATCGCCCTGAGCAGGAATCCTATTTACACATTCTACCTTCTCGCATCAATATATCTTGCATTTATCACCGGGCATTTCATTGCATATTATCTCAAGAATAAGAAAATAAAGACGCTTCTTGTCGCATTAGCATTCCTCTTTTTATGGTTCGGAACATTCCACTTCCTCATCTCAGTCAATCGTGAAATATTCTATGTCATTGGATATGTTCTTGAACTCATTGCATATCTTTTAATCTTATCGAACTGGATCATACTACGAAAATGAGTGAAAAACGGGATCGCATCACAATCATGAATGATATGCTCGAGTTTATTAGAAGCAAGGGCGATAAGGCAAAGCCCACACAAGTCATGTACCGGGCAAATCTATCCCATGCCATGCTCAAGGAATATCTTACTGAACTTCTTGAAAAACAATTGATTACTGAACAGAAATCCAAAGACGAGAAACGGACATACAGTCTTACCACAAAGGGGTTCGAATTCCTCAAAGATTACCAACAGATGCGAGGATTCTTGGAATCGTATGATTTGACGTGAAAGGAGCATACCCCACACATTCTATCGATATCAACTAATTGCGTTGCATATCCGCAACATATACTAATTCGTTAGCGGATTTATATGATAAATGATCCCTAAGAATACGTGTTGCCTTTCTTCGGTATGAGTTTAATAATTGTATCGTGCTCGAGAATATCCCAAGAGCGCCAAAAATAGTCCACGCATTCAGAAAAACAGTCATACTCTTGTCATCTTGTTTTGCTTCTTCAAGTTCTGCGGTTTTATTCGCATAGACCTCAAGCAATTGTTTTGGCGTGTTATCGATAATTTGCTGAAGAGAGTCTCTCTTTGCAAGTATTGGCAATATATTCTTCTGGGCGTTTACATCGCCAGCAGTAACTATCGAAGACAGCGGCGCATCTAATCCTTTTTTTGCATCCCAATACCTGTCGAGCGTGTTCTTATTTGCAGCATACACTACATCGAGTTGATTTTTTACTGCAGTATAGTTCGCATGTGAAAGCCCCGGACTCAATAGCGTCATCACTCCAAGACCTGCACCGATCACCAGAGTATATAGCGATTTTTTGATATAGTTATTTTCTATTTTTGCCACGCGTTCATCCTGTGCAATTTGTTCATCATTCATGATAGCCACCTCTTTAAAATCATCTCTTCATAGTAATTACAATAGACGAGTATTAATATGTTTGGTTCAATTATTTTTGAGCCATTTGGGTAAATAATCATAAACTTTAAATAGCAGTTATTCTCTAGGAAATCATGCCTGTCCCTTCCACACTACCATTGCTTAGTAAGCCAGAAACCACCAAAGATCGCGTATTTATTATACTCAGTGGAAAATATCCACTCTCGCTTATTGAACTTCAACACGCCATCAAAAATCAATTCAATAATTCAGTAAGTTTCCAATCAGTAAGAAAAGCAGTGCTGCAATTAGTGGAAGAAGGAGTTCTTATCAAGGAAGGAAAAAAATTCTCATTCAGCAAAGATTGGATTATCGGACTTATCAAATATGGTAATCTTCTGCAAAGAAACTATTTCTCACAAAAAAAGGAGCAGTCTAAGCTGGCGATAGGAGAAGAAGTTACTGTATACACGCTTAACTCTCTTGTAGATCTTGATTATATCTGGAATGGATTAATCGTAAAAGCATTGCAAGAGAAAGAAACACCAAAAATTATAACATTCAGGGCAGAACACTTCTGGTTTATTATTGCAACACTCGCGCAAGAAACCGGACTCATCAAAGAGATGATCAAAAAGAACATACAATTATATTATATCTCCTACGGCAATACGCCTCTTGATCAATGGACCATAGATATGTACAAGCAAATAGGAATTCATTGCATGAGGTTACCTAAACCGAAAAATTATCCTGCAGGATTACATGTTGGAACATACGGAGATTATATTATACACTCACAACATCCGCAAAAAATAACAAAAAAAATAGAGAAATTTTTCCAAAAATATCAACATACTAGAGATATCTCCTTAGTCAATATCGGCGAGATAGTAAATGCAAAAGAAGAGATACAATTACAGGTTATCCACAATCCATTGCTTGCAGAGAGTACGAGAAATGAGATAGTTCATCTATTTGATAAAAAACTATTTAAATAAGACCGGCAGAAGTGAATCTATGAACAACATAGTTAATAATCTCGTCCTTGAATTGCATATTCCTGACTTTTCTCAAGCACGCGAATTCTATACGCGCTTTGGTTTTAAAGAAGCATCATACGATTCTGTGTCTGGCGGCGGAAGTGATTTAGGATATCTGGTTCTTGCACGAGAAGATAAACTGGGAAGAACATTACTCAATTTTTACGGCGATAAAGAGAAAGTATCTGAACACGCACATTTCAAGGATTTCCCGAAAGCTACTCCTCGCGGGTATGGTGTCGAGATAACGATTCCTGTATCTGACGTCGAAGAATTATGGAATAATACCTATAAAGAATTAAAACCCGAACAAATTGCACAACCGCTAAAATTGAAACGTTGGGGTAAAAAAGATTTTAGAGTAATCGATCCATTCGGATTTTATATAAGATTCACAGAACTCGTAGATTGGGGACAATAAACAAAGAAGAGGATTCTGAGATTCGCGCCATCTTATACAAAAGAAATATTAAAAAAAATCACACTCTATCAATAACCTGCTTCAATTTCTGTTCTGCCTCTTGCGCAATTTTAACAAGTTGCGGATTATGAACTAAAGCCATGGCTTTTGTCGGGAGTATTGCAGAAACAAAAGTCTTACCATTATCAGCGTATATTATTACATTGCATGGCAGGAATAGTCCGATATCTTTTTCTGCTTGTAGTGCCTTATATGCAAAGGGCGGATTGCATGCTCCGAGAATCACATAGTCTTCATAATCTACATCAAGCTTTTTCTTCAGCGTTGCTTTGACATCGATTTCAGTCAGAACACCAAACCCTTCACGGCTTAATTCTTCCTTTACTTTTTCTACTGCCTGTGAAAAGGCAAGTGAAGTTTCTTTCTTATATCCGTACATATTCTTTTTCATGATTTCACCCTCGTGAAAACGCAGTTTTCATCTCAAGATACTCTTTTTTTGTTATTTCTCCTTTCGCATATCTTTTTTTGAGTATTTCAGATGCTGTTTTTTCCGAATGGTCTCTTGCAGAGTTTTTATTCTTGTTTACGAGCCAAACAATAAGCCATATCACTGCTGCCCAGAATAATACCATGAATATCCAGCCAAAAAATCCCATTCCGTATCCGAAGTCATAGTATCCCATCATCTTAGTTTACCTAAAAAAAACTTATTAAAACAAACGTATAAAAATTTTATTGCTCATCTCCATCACTAGTTCCCATACAAGAATCGTGCATCGCATCCATCTGTTTTGCGGTTTCCGGATCAAGATTTTGTATCATCTGATCGTGCATAGCATTCATTTGATCTCTTGTGTTCTTGTCAAGATTTCCCATCATTCCTCTGTAATTTCCATCACCGGTATTCATCATATTCTCATTATTAGTGTTCATCATGTCTCTGTAGTTGGTGTTGCTACCCATCATTTCGTTGTATGTTCCTTGATTGTTTCCCATCATATTCCTACTTCCGTCGGCTGTACGATAGGCGTAAACTCCTGCTGCGCCTAAAAGTAAGAGAAATACTCCGACTATTCCTAATATCCCGTATGTTTGTTTCATGTGTTTCACCTTTGTTTACAATTTTTTTATGCAGTTACTTTTCCTGCATGTATATGGTTGCATGTGCATATGCCAAGCATCTTGCACATATCAACACTCATCTCTCCATGTTCTGTGCGAACAGTTCTGATACAATCTTTGCAGCTATCCATTAGTTTCACCGCCTTATACAATGACTAACCGATCATCAAAATAGTCAACCATTTCTTTGCATCCTGGAAGTTTATGGTGCGATTCCCAGTATGCAACTCGTTGTTCTTTCATGTACAATTCGATTGCGATGAGTTCGTTTTTTGTCATGTTAAGCACCTCAATAATATTATGAAGAAGCACATGATGCTTATATACTTCGTTAAGAACATCTCTGAAGCGCAACTCCAGAAAATTTATAAAGCAACAAATCAGAAAATAGCTAATGAAACCTTCAACCGCACTCATCCTCGTCGATCTTGAACAGGAATGGTTGACTCAGGGATCAGATTATTATGCGAAGGACTTGACGAAAACCATTCCAAAAATTAATCAACTCATCGATGATTGCCGCGCGAAAGGTTATAAGATCGTCTTTATTCGCCACGTCGAGGAGGGAAGTAAAGATATTTTTGCTGAAGGGATGAAAAGAAGCGAAATTATCAAAGAATTGCATCGCAAACCATCGGATACTGTTATGACCAAATATAAAATCAGCTCATTCTATAAAACAATACTCGAAAAGGAATTAAAAGGTATTAAAAAAATAATTATCAGTGGGATCCTCACCAACCTCTGCGTGCGCAGTCTCGCGCAGGATGCGTATGATCGCGAGTTTGAAATAACCATCATTTCTGACTGTTGCGTCGCCTTCGACCAGAAGACACATGAATTTACTCTTCAGGATCTGAAGAAGACCAGAGAAGAGATTGAGATTATGAAGATAAGAGAATTCTTAGAAAAATAAAAAAAGATAGTGGCACACTTTTAATTCCTGAACTTGAAACGTTCTCCACGAACATAGTCTATGGTTCCAACATGGATAATATAATAAAGTTGTTCAGTTTTGGGAAGACGTACAAGTAGTTCGCTTGACGTATCGCCAGAAATTATTCTTTTCTGTTCGTCCCGTATAATGTGTCCTTCAAGATAAGCCACATATTTTTTCTTTACACTATCAAGAACTCCTGAAGCAAAGTCTTCCAGATATTGCGGGTTGTTAACACTCATGCTCTGCGCGCCAATCTGTCGTATCAATGCAAGATCCTCAAGACTATGGAGTTCCATTGTGCATAGAAAACAACAATACTATTTAAATGTTATCTTCATAGGGGCTCCTTTCAAAATCTTTTTTTTCGAAAGAAATATTAACCCGTCAGCCCTAAGGCTGAGCGGGGGTGGGAGTACAGCCCACCATGGCAAAGGAAGAAAAACTGGTTAATAAATTTAAGCGTTTGC